>ERZ772764.245-NODE-245-length-40551-cov-3.783040_pt1 | contig 40551 bp, 43 predicted proteins | sample MGYA00512163_ERZ772764 | MGnify/ENA primary metagenome ERZ772764 (study PRJEB29015, sample SAMEA2737903) | human oral metagenome | biome: human oral; feature: human-associated habitat; material: dental | place: China | collected 2094 ... | reverse complement strand
CCGACCTGACCCGAGCCTGGCCCGACCTGACCCGAGCCTGGCCCGACCTGACCCGTCCCTACCCGACCCTGCGACTGGCCAGTCGCAGGAGTCACCACTGGCGAGTACTGGGCCCTATCCGACCCCAGTCGAGCCCCAGTCGTATGACCAAAGTCCCAAGCCTGTGGATTGTCAGAGACACCGGGAGCGCTCGCGGATGTCGGGGCTCTAGCGGGCTGCTGTGAGCGCTCGACCTCATCCTCGCGGCGAGTGGAGTCGCAGGGTGGATCCACGAGCCGGTCCCCGTCGGGACTGGCGAGATCTACACCCGCGTCAGCATCACGCGCCGTGCCCGCGCCGTGGGCGTCCGAATCTCGACCCTCGCCCGGGTGAGCCTCCACCGAGGAGGCCACTGAGGCAGGGGAGATCAACGGATCGACCACGGGGGCCGAAGATGAAGGAACAGCTGCGAACAACAGCCCGCGATCCTCCAGATACTTCCGCGTCCATTTCCGGTATCGAGGACGCTCAGGGACGGGGAGAAGAGGATGAGCCCGCGACCACTCGCCCGACTCATCGTTCTTTCTCGCCGAGTTGCACGACCAGCACGAGACGACCATCGTGTCGACGGTGCCCTTCTCGCGCGGGTGCACATGGTCGAGGACCCCGCGCCTATTCGAAATTTTGCCCGACCAATAAACTTCCTTTCCGCAGTAACGGCACTGGTCGCCGTCTCGCAAGAGCACAGGGCCCTTAATGTTCGGGTCCCGCGCATCGTTGTTCTGCATCCGATCCCACTCGACGTCCTCTTTCGAGCGGATGTTCACGTAGGTCTCGTCCTCGACGATACGGAGCTTCTGTCGCCCATCGATCTCAACCTGCTCCATTAGGCCGACCTCGAGACACATACGTACTAGCCGATCGGCCTCAGATCCGGCGTACATGACGACAACGCCCAGCTCGACGATGTAGTCGGTGAGGTGGCTCGCCGAATAGGTCGCGCACCGCGAGATGAATCCGTGGACTTCGTTGACAGTCCGTGAGTCGAATCCCTCGCACTCGGCTAGTGCCATGAGCCGAGGATTCATATCGGATTCGTCGCCGTGACGCACCCAGGCCATACCCTCACCCCCTTCTTTCCCTGTTCGCTGAGCGACTATTCACTGATCTCGCCCGTCGAGGCGTCGACGACGCCGTCTTTTGTCAGAACGCGCCTTTCGCCGACGACTCGCATCGCGATCGTCGACTGCACCCCAGCGTCGACGAGGGTTCCTCCCCCCCTAACCTGGAACTCGTGCGGCTCACGCTTGAACTCAGGCTTCCTGACCGTGATTTTGTCGATCAGCTCCACCGTTGTATCCGACGCCGGGACGACTTTGATCGTCAGGCTGATCTGCCCTGCTTTGCTGGTCTGCAGGACCCGCTGAGCCAGCTCTGCCAGCTCCTCGGACAGTTCCTCATCGGTCGCTCCGCCACCTAACAGGCGGAAGATTTCCATGAAACTCGTCGGCTTCGCCATCATCTATCCCCCTTCTCTCTCTACTTCTCCATATAACGAACGATCTTCTGAGCAGTTTCGAAGACCTTGTTCTCGTCGACCTGGAGCCCGATATAGAGGTCGGAGAGGAGCCGCTTAGGGACGGTGACGGCCTCGTCGCAGACGCGCAGCCGCCACCCGCTGTCCCTTACCAATACTCGCGTCCCGAACGGTGATCCCTCTGGGAGGATGATCGCGAGACTGTCGGTGACGGACGCCGATGAGTCGATCGTCTCCCCATCGCGCTCGGCGACGACGTAATACAGGCCCGGATGCTGCGGCCACGCCACCTCCGGAGCCTCCCGCTCCTCATCCTCATCCTCGGCGATCTCCTCGGCATTCTCGGTGTCCGAGGATGCGGCCTCTGCGATGTCGGAGAGTTTCATCTCGAGGACCCTCATCCGCTGGTCCATCATCCCCTGCAGCTTCACGACCGCATCCAAGCGTTCCTCGAGCTCCTCGATACGCTGCAGATGAATTTCGAGGATATTCGACAGGTACAAGATGCGGGGGCGGACCTTCAAGGAGAGCTTCATGACTGGTCTCCTTCGATGGGGGTGAGAGTGAGGACGATCCGGTGGGACCCCACCGGCAAGGTCGGCAGGGGCTTGCCCTGCAGATGATTTGGGCCGATCACATGCGCATAGTCGTCGTCGACGAGGATGCCAGCATCCCGCAGGCCATCGACCAAGGCCTTCGTCGCATCGGCGACGTTATTCGGGTCCGACCGCCTCGCAACCCTCGGGTGAATGACCGCCGTTATCCTCACGAGACCATCCATCGGCTGCAGCTGCGCCGACCTCGCGAGATACGCGGCCCGCAGGCGCAAGGCCGCCACACGCCGAGCTTTGGCGTATGGCATATGCCGGACGTTCGCCGAGAGCCACTCATTCGCCGGGATGTCGACGACGAGAGTCTGCTCCGTCTCCGTCATCGGTCGACCTCCTCACCTGTGGGCGAGCTCAGGTCGAGCGCCCTAGCCTCGAGGAAGTCGGCGAGCTCAGTGATCGCCGCCTCCCTCTCCATGTCGGATGCCCACCCCCGATTGTCGCGGATCTGCGTCGCGACCGCTGCTGCGGTATCAATCCAATCCACAAGGGATTTCACAGTCTTCACGAGGCAGGACATATCATTCGGGCACGCTCCGTAGAACGTTACCCAGGCGGCTTCGCGCTCCTCGCGCGTTGCCTCCGCCTGTGCGCGATCAATGAAAGCGATCGACTCCAGACGGTCCGAAACCTCCTGAACCACTCGACGTAGCCCTCTAGGCTTCACCTTCGGCCCATTCATTTCTCTCTCCTTTCTTCCTCGTCGAGCCACGACAGGCCCGACTCCCAGTCGTAATGCTCCTGGGCAGACTCTCCCGGCCAAGAAGTGTGATAGCTCGGCTTGTCACAAAACGCTGTACGGTGATGCCCCAGCGACGGACGCCGCACCCCATCAACCCAGGGAATGACAAACACCGTTTTCGACGCCTCACACAGCCCTAACGCTGGCGGATGGGGGTCTAATGACATTCCCCTCCACGCTCCCCCTCTATCGGAGATCCATGCTCCTGTTCTTTTCGGCGCTTGGCATACCAGGGGCAATACGCTTCCCACGCTCGGTCGCGAGTTTCATACCGCTCACCATCTGGTGTCGAATACCCTCGTTCCCCCGTGAAAAATGGCCTCCCGGTCACTTGCGACTCATGGTGAGATTTCCTGTGTTCAGGGCACCGCCTGAACGCAGCAAGTCCAATCCGAATCGGAACTGCACTCATGGTGCTACCCCCAATTCAATTTCCCTGTATTGGCTCGCCATGAGCCCGATCGCGGCGGCGGCCTGTTGGGGGACGACCCCGTTTCCGAGGGCGCGGAGCTGCTGGACCCTACTCAGTCCAATCTCCGGTGAGGTGACGTGCCCCGCTGGTAGGCCCATCATCCACTCAACGAACATCGGCGACAGGCGTCGCCCCGTTTTCCCGGGGACGGTCGGCTGCGGCGCGGGCTTCCCGAACGATGCCTCGTGGCGCCGAATCGCTTGCGTGTAGACACCGAACTCCCTGCTCCTCACGAGAGTTTCCAGCGAGGGACGAACAGACGCTCCGGGACTGGTACTTCGGTTGCGGCCGTACAGAGTCGCTGTCGGCGTCGGGAGCGGGTGAATGTGATTTCCGCGCAGCCCGCGCGAGTTTGGCAGGAGAGGACACCCCGAGGCGTCCTGGCTGGCGATGACCGCTAAGCCCGGCGAATTCCTCCTTGCGTCCCCCCGCGTCGACGAGCGCGCATCATGCGTCGTAGGCGTCGGCAACAGGGACGCTAACTCATGTGCTCGATCTGGTCCGCCAGCGTCGGGCCGTGACCGCCCGCACGGCGTTTCTCCGGCGACTGGGACCCCCCATTGATTGCGATCTGCGCCGTCGGCGTGACCAACATCTTCATGTTCTCGCTGGTCGACCCACCACGAGTCGCCCGCGGGGTATGCAACAACAAAGATCCTGGCTCGCATGTGACACGCTCCGACGTCGGAAGCTCGAAGGCGCATCCATTGCGCGTCATACCCGAGGGAGGCCAGGTCTCCGAGAACACGTCCGAGAGCCCGGAGAACAGGTCCACGAGCATCGTCTCCCACACGTCCCTCTCGGGATTCCAAGAGGCTAAAGGCTGAGGCACTGAGTGCTCCTTGTACGTTTTCCCACACGACGAGGCGCGGGCGGATGGTCTGAATCGCGTGGAACATCGACTCCCACAAGCCGGACCGGGTGCCGGGCATCATTCCCGCACTCTGGCCGGCCAGAGACAGATCCTGGCAGGGGCTTCCGCCGCAGATCACGTCCACGGGCTCGGCGCCAGTCGACGCGGGTGATGTCCTCAATGTTCGGCACCCCAGGATGGTGGTGGGCAAGGAGGCTCACGGGCCCGGGCTCAATGTCGCTAACCCACGCGAGCCGCGCGGGTCCGAGCACCTCCTGCACGCCCATATCCAAGCCCCCGTAACCGCTGAAAAGCGACCCGATCGTGTACGCGCTCATGCCACGCCTCCTTCGAGGTCGAGAGGTAGGTCAATGTCCTTCGAGAATCGCTGCATGATGAGCGGGAGATAGTCGGATTCACGCTCGATGCCGATCACGCGAACGCCCTCGCGGATCCCTGCTTCGAGCGTCGTGCCCGACCCTGCGAATGGGTCGAGGATCGTCGCTCCATGAGGTGCGACAAGCCGGATGAGCCACTGCATCAACGCGAGCGGTTTCACCGTCGGATGCTGCATTCCGCTCACGTTGGGGCGCTCTGAGGTGGGGGCTTTCGCCTCGAATCGGAACGTCGGGAAGAACCTGGACGGCCCGCCCCTGTCGTCGTATTCGCTGCCGGTCGAGGTCATTCCCCAGCCGTTGCCGGACCGGCCCGCCCGAGGCTTCCTGACGGTGGACACCGTATGGGGACCTTCGGCGTCCAGGCGCGCCGCGCTCTCCTCGTCGAGGACAACGTTCGTCGGCCATCTGCCGTCCTTCGTGCGTCCCTCATACCGGGTCTCCCGGTCCTCAGGACGCCATGACCCACCTGTGCGGTTCAACTCCGCGCCAGACTTCAATCGACGCACCGAATACGACTTACCCTCACTGCCAGCGGTGTGAATCCTCGTCATGTCAATGTTCAATGCCCCGGTCCCGTAAGCGAGGACGTTCTGAGCAACCGTCCCCTCCAACGGCTTGCGCGCCACAAGACACGGCTCAAACCCAGGTTTCAGGGCCGTCCCCCACCCCACCCAAGACTCCGCTTCCGGCGCCCCCATACGGTCGAGGTCAGCGCGTACATTCCGACTCTTCGGGAAGCCGCTCGCGTACAGCCAGGCAATCGAATCGCGGATCTCGAACCCCCCATTCTCAACACCGCACGCGAGGCGATGCCAAGTCCGGGGCGAACCAAACGTGAGCAGATGCCCGCCCGGTTTGAGGAGACGCAAACACTCGCTCGCCCAGTCTTCGCACCACTCCTGGAACAGGCGAGTTGCGGACGCAGACTGCTCATAGCGTCCAGCTTCCGCAGCGAGACTCCGATACCCGCCATTCGGCCCACCAACTCCAGTGGGCATCGGAGACGTTCTCTTGCCTCGCTCTTGGCGGGCGACAATGTCCACGCTGTCCCACGCCTGCCCCATGAACCGAATTCCATACGGCGGGTCTGTCACCACCGCATCGACGGACCCGTCGGGCATACTGCGCATAACCTCGATGCAGTCCCCGTGGTAGACCATTGCCTTCTCGTCCTCGTAGTAGACGCTCATGCTGCACCGTCGCTGTTGTCGTCCTGGAACCAGGTGGTGTCCGAGTCTGTGTACCAGCCCAACGGGTGCACAGGCATCCCGAGGGAGACGGCGAGCCTCGTCTCAATCCCCGAGCCCCTGGACTGCTCACACCCGGGGAGGGTTGCGACCATGTCTGCTTCGAGGAGCATCCGCAGGTCCGCGCGCATATGCTCGTCATACGAGGCATCGTCGGACAACCCGTTCGACGAGGGGTTGATCGGGTCGTAGCCAGCGAGACGGAGAGCGTCTTCCGCCTGGTTGAACTTGATGCGGTTCTTGAACGGGTATCCGGTCATCGGGCCGGAGATGTAGACACGCTTCACTCGTCCTCGCCTCCTTCGGTATGGCGGGCGACGAACGCCTCATCAGTGACCGCGACGGCCGCACGCTCTCGCTCCTTGCGTCTGCGTTCCCTCGATACGCACCGGGAGCATTTCCCGCCCCTCCGATGGCGAGCAAACACCGCTGGATCAATGTCACCCTCCCAATGCTCGACCAGGAGACGGCCACAATCGCCCGCACAGAACCGCAGCTCCTCAAGCCTCTCCACCGGCGGGCCTCCCGCTGAGGAGTCGAACATTTCCTGACGGCGAACCCTCTGCCGATCCGTCCGCGTAAGCCCGCCACAGGTCCCCCAAATCTCAGAAAGAGGACGACGCGTATCCACAGCGAGAGTCCACCTGCGACATTCGACCATCACCGGGCACCTCGAACAGAATCCCTCGATCATCTTTGGCCCGAGCTCCTCCTGGAAGAACAACTCCGGGTCCACATCAGAGGCACCACACACGGCGAAGTCACGCCAAAAGACCTCACTCACCAGGTACCCCCATCCCACGGGTCACGACACTCCACACGCAGTAGCCACGCAGCAACTGCGTACATCACCAGCGCGGGCACCATCACCCACGCCGACCACCCCTCAGGAGTGCTCGCATCCCTCACTCCCACGACGAGGACCAGACCGATCACAAGCAGCACAAGCGAAGTGAACACTCGAGGAGGAAGAACAGGTGACGTCCCCCGTGTGGTCGGCGGGTAGAGGAAGGAAGAGACCCCGCCGACCACACTCCGAGCCGCATCAGCATTCAACGCTGACCGCCCGACCTTCTCCTCGCATACGCCCACACGGGCCATCGAGGAAACTCCATTCGCTGATTCCCGCACTGAGGCCCTCATCATTGCTCCCCCTCTTGCAGAGCCCGGGAGCACTCTCCCAATCCGCGGCAAATGCTCGCCCACGCCGCCAGCAAATCCTTCTGGATCTCCTCGAGCGCAAGCTCGGCTCGAGACACCTCTCGCCGGTCCTCGGGCTCACCCCCAGCGCCGACGTGCCTGTCCCACTCGACACGCACCGGCACACCCCTGTAGATCCCCTCAGAGAACCAGCGGTTCTCATCCTCACCACAGGAATCACCGACGATGATTTCCTCCATCAGCCGGATTACCCCATAGGCATCGAGAGTGTCAGACACCTCGACGTAGATCCACCACCCTGCGGATCTGTCCGATGCCGTGGACGGCGCCGCGAGGCCAAAACGCACAGCCCTTTCTGAGGTGTTCTTCCCCAATTCTTCAATCAGCTCAGACAATGCTGAGACTGACTCCGTCAAAGTCTTCTTCTCGCTCATCCTTCTCTTTTTCCTTCCATTGCTCAGGCAGCACCCAAGGGCTCCGTGAGCCCGTTTAGGTCCGCACCTCGGTACCGGACGCTCCGCCCGATCCGCATCGCCTGCACTGCGCCGCTCTGGCCCCACCGGACGACCGTGTCCCGGCTCACCGAGAGCCGACGCGAGATCTCCGCCGCCGTGTACCAGACGTCGCCCGCGAAAACTTCAATCCCCTGCTCCGGAACCGCAGAAGTCTTCCGCCTATGCGCTGGCTTCGTTTTCATCGCAGATCACCCAGACCCCGCAAAAACCTGTAGTGATTGCAGCAGCCGCAGCGCGCACTCGGCTGAGGCAACGCAGGGGAGGAATCAACATCTGGAGCGTCATCGCATCCATCCGTCAACGCCCCGATGGGCTCCCCCTCGGTAGGCTGAGAATCGCTAAAACCATGCGCACACTGACGCGCGCACCCACCCACCGAGGAGGAAGAACCATGGGCACCCTCTACTTCAACGGCATCGCCCACACCATCGACGACTGCTCCCTTGGAAGCCTCTTCGGAACGATGATGCGGATGATCAACGAAGGACGCAGCGGAGTGATCTTCACTCACACCCTCTCCGATACGATCTCCTGGTACGTGCACCCCGGCGTACTCCTTCACGCCGTTTACGACACGCCCATCAGCTCCGACAATGAGCAAGTGATCCGAGGCCACTTCACGACGGACGACGAAGGAAACCCGACGCCCACGTGGCCCACGCGCTGACAGCTCGAAAAGAACAGTCATCACTCCACCTCCGAGTCGGTCGAAGACGACGAGGCCGAGGCCGCGAGCGCGGGTGGTTGATCTTCGGATTTGTGAGAGGCGAAGCGTATTTCAGCTTCTTTCACAATGTCCGCAGCGGATAGTCCCAGTGAGCGCGTTACTTCTGAGAGTTCTCCTGCGGAGAAAGCGACTTCGCCCCTGACTTTTCGTCCCAGGACATTCGGGTGCAATCCCAACGCTGTGGCGATTTGTTTCTGATCTCGGCGTTGTCGAGCGATTTCAGCTCGGACGATCCCTGAGATTTCCTCGTCGAGCGTTGTGAACCGAACTCGGTTTGTGTTCATGGCGTCGATAGTAGAACCGAGTTCGGTTTTCGTCAACCCGATTCGGTTTGCATGCCATGATGGGTGTTATGGCACGCGCAAAACAATTACGTCCAGTGGATGATGCCGTCCGAACTCGTCTGGCTGCTGCGGCGGCGAAGTCGGGGACCGGTCAAGCCGCCATCGGAGAGGCTGCCGGTCTGTCTCAGAATCGTGTTGGGATTATCTTCCGTGGGGAGACTCCACCTGCAACGATCGGTGAAATTTGTGCGATCGCTGCTGTCCTCGGGATGAGTGGCTGGCAGATTATCCGCGAGGCAGAGGAGTCCGTAGCTATGTCGAGATCTGAGTCTCTCGACGGCGCGAAAGGTGGGGGAGACACTGAGGCGGAGATCATCCCTCTAAATCGCCTCGACGTGGACCTTCCTCCCGCTACGATCCCTACAGTCACACTCTCGGCCGAAGAGCTCGCTGTTCCTGCGGCCGCAAAAACCTCCCCTGACATGAAGAAGAAGGTCAAGCCACATGCCAAAGAGCCTGAGGCAGATTGAGATGCGACGAGCGAGACTCGTCGCCGAAGCCACCGACGCTGGTGCCCAGGTCGTCTACGCCGAACTCCCCGGCGACGAGGTCGGCAGGTACGCCTCCGACGCCGACCAGGCAACAATCTACGTTCAGGCCGGAATGAGCAGTGCGGACGAGGCTTCCGTTCTCGCACACGAGGTCGCGCACGCAGTGCGGGACGACACAGGCCCACAATCTCCCAAGCGGGAAGAATTCATCGACGAGGAGGCCGCAGGAAACATCGTCTCAGCCCGCGCCTACCGCAACGCCGTCGCAACTGTCGGCCCCGATATATCCTCACTCGGCGTCGAGCTTGACGTCTCCACGGATATCATCGGCGCCTACGAACGACGCCGCGAGCGCGAAATGGAAGAGGCCGCAGCTGAGAGAGAAGACGCTTCGTTTACTGTCGCTTATGAGGGCGGCGGCGCGGATGGTGAGACGCATCGTCCGGATAATGGCCCGCCCGACCTGTCAAAGCTCGCGGCTCGTAGAGTCTCCTCGCGTCCCAGGAGGGACGCCTCCCAGGCTGGCACCGATGCTGGCGAAAACCTTCAAGACTGATCAATCCGAAAGGAATGCCCGTGTTCGGCGCCAAGAAGAACCGAATTACTGAGCTTGAACGCTGCCTCGCTATCGGGGAGAGCCAGTACAACGAGGCCCAACAAACCATCGCAGAATTGCGGCGTCTACTTGAAGACTCTGGCGGCGGTGATCTCGTCCGCATGGAAGCCGTCCTCACTCGCGCCCGAGCTGAACACACTACACAGATGAATGCTCTCGCCCAGCAGCGTCAAACCTGCGAAAACAACCTGCGTGACCTCGACGCACTACTCCACGAACGAAACCTGACCCTCCAGCAAGCAGATGCTGCTATCGCCGCCCGCGAGCGCGAGATCGCCGACTTGGATATGCGCATCTCTGATGGACGCTTCCTGACGGATCGTGGTTTGACAAATTACACTCACCCAGCTCACTCGTCAGTGCAACTCGGTTGTGAACTCGACCGCGTGCGTGCACAGATAAAGGATGTCGTCAAGAGTGGCCGCGCAACTCATGCCCTCACATCGTTTCAGTTCAATGGCTCTACCTCGAAGGGGAAGAAGTTCATCGGAGACATGGCGAAGATGACTCTGCGGTCGTACAACGCTGAGGCTGAGAACTGCATGCTCACAGTCAAGGCTGGTAACGGCGAGACTGCCTTCAAGCGCCTCGACCGCGCACGCGATCAAGTTAAGAAGCTCGGCAGCTTCATCAACCTTGAGATCACTCGCGAGTACCACGACCTCCGGCGCCAGGAGCTCTCTCTTGTCCTGCAATACCAGAACGCGAAAAAAGCAGAAAAGGAAGCCGAACGCGAAGAACGCGCCAGACTGCGCGAGGAAGCCCGCGCCCAGAAAGAGTTTGAAGCGCAGCGCCTCAAGCTCACCAAGGAGAAGTCCCACTATGAGAATGTTCTCGCGTCCCTCGAGGAGCAGGGGCGCGTGGAAGAAGCATCCTCGATACGAGCCAAGCTCGAAGAAGTCGAAGCTGAAATCGAGTCCGTAGACTACCGTGCAGCTAACATCCGCGCCGGATACGTTTATGTCATTTCTAATATCGGCGCCTTTGGCGAACACATGGTCAAGATCGGTATGACCCGACGGCTAGAGCCTATGGACCGCGTCCGCGAACTCGGCGACGCCTCCGTCCCGTTCAACTTTGACGTCCACGCACTTTTCTTCTCCGAAGACGCCGTCGGTGTCGAAACCGAACTCCATAGACGATTCGCCAACAGGCGCGTCAACCGCATCAACGCCCGTCGTGAGTTCTTCTACGCCACTCCAACCGAAGTGCGCACAGAACTGACCTCCATCGCAGGCAACCTCCTCGAATTCATCGAAGAGCCAGAAGCCGAGCAGTACCGGCTCAGCCTCGCCGAAGCCGCGAGCGCCGACGAAGCCGTGCAGGAGTGAGGCATGACTGTCGAGCGGACTATGAATGCGCACGCCAATCGCTTGTCTGGACTATGCCAACGCCCCCTCTCTCAAGCTCAGGCTACCGCATGCATCTACTACCTACCTCCACCACGAGCGCGAGGCTGCACACTCAATACCCCTTCCCTCAATTGAGACTCATGTGGCACGGATGTGGCACATCCTCCACGCAGTGAAACACCGATGCAGGTCAAAGGGTGTATGAGAGCAGTTTCCCCCCATCTCCACTCTAGAAGCCCCAGAACCGCACGGTTCTGGGGCTTTCCCTTGCCAATCCAAGGATTTCAGGCCCCTCGCATCTCGTAGCAGATATCGCACGATGCGCTGGAGTGTTCAGCGAATGACAACCTACACCGCCGATGGGCGGCTTGCCGGTGTCACAGCGGGGCAAGCTCAGCGATACTAGGTCTGATTGGGGAACGCCTCAGGGGAGGGGCAAAGGCCTAGCTCTCGCCCATGTGTGAATATGAGGAGGCCATCGTGCCAGCACCATCGAAGTCGCAGGTCCGCAAAGCGGGGTCAACTCTGCGGGCTTTCACGCAGGGCAAAGTAAGTGAACAAGAGTGTTTGGCTGCGCTTGAGGTGATCGCAGAGTATCGGAGAACATTCGCTGATCCTCTCCTGAAAGTAAACAATGGGCTTCGTAGCTTCCTCGCCACAGAGGGCATTGAGGCGGAGGTGAGTCAGCGTCTCAAACGAATGGAGACGATCGTTGAGAAGCTCACCTACCGGGAGAAGGGCCTGGATCTGTCACGCATGGGTGACATTGGCGGCTGTCGGATCGTCATCAGTGATAACAACATCCTCAACATTTATCGGATACGGGAGCGAATAGAATATCGTTGGGGCAAGCAGATCGTTCGAGAGTCGGACTATATCAATCATCCTCGCGCTTCTGGGTATCGCGCGGTCCACGTCATCGTCAAACGAGATGAGCGTCTCATCGAAGTACAGTTGCGCACGCAGAGGATGCATGAGTGGGCTCAACTCGTAGAATCGCTATCGCAGATGACAGGACTGAACTACAAACAAGATGTCGGTGAGTCTGCCGTGCAAGAGTTCGGGAAATGTCTTTCCAGGGTTCATCAGCATATGGATGGGCGCTATGAGCTCGTCGATGAAGATGTCAAGGAGTTCGGTTACTGGCGAAGCAGAGTCCTGGCTATGCTGGGTGGGGGTCAACTGGAGCAGGAGGAACACTGATGACGAAGAACTCTAATGTCATTGAGCACTTCCTCCTCATCTATGACCGTAAGGAAGACAAACTTCTATCGTCTCGCTCGTATGGCACAGATGGAGATGTCGCGGCCCGCGCATACCGGGAGGCTGAGTTGCGCTACCACGATAGGCCAGAAATCGACATTGTCCTCGTCGGGTCTGACTCGCTTGAGACAGTGAAACGAACTCATTCGACATACTTCCGTGGCTTCACCGCGCACGACCTCCAGCAGCTCGTGGATTCTCTCAGCTTCGAGTGAGCAACAGCGCTACTTAAAACCCTCCGTACAACCTCGCCTGGGTCTTGTCCAGAACCTCACGAGGATCCTTTTTCCTCAGGTCTTCAACAGAGGTGAGGATTCGGTTGAGAGTCTCATCGAGTTCTTCGCAGTGGCGCTCGCCGCTTTTCACTTCACCCTCCCCCTCCTTCGACGCCGCCGAAGGAGCAGGCAGGTCCGTTTCCACAAGGAGACGCTCTTCAGGCACCTGTCGAATGTAGGCTCGCCCGCGTTTCGACGTGAGCATCGCCGGGTTGATGGAGATATACCCGCCCATGCGGATCAGTCGCGTCAGATCATCACTCGTGCCCGAGAAACGATGGAACACGGGAACAAGCCCACGTCCGAGGGCGTCGGATCCTTCCAGAAGATCGAGGGCGGTGCTGGCGGCTCGAACAGCGTGAATCGAGAGGACATGGGGCAGAGGACTCGACTTTTGAGTCTCCTCTTCGTGAACGCCCCCGCGAAGTGCCGCTTCGCAGCTCATTGTCACCACCTCGGAAAACACCTCGACTTGCAGTTGCGCGGGCACAGCCTCTAATCGCCTGGGCGCGAAATCCAGCCCGACCTCGCCAATGAGGCGAGTCTTTTCAAGGCCGGAGCCAAAAAGCTCGAGCTCTTCGCCGATGTAGGCCTCTTCGATATACCAGGGGTGCAGCCCAAGAGACCACGCTGGCCAGTGCACCTTGGCGCCCTCGTCGCCACCTGCGCCTAGGTTGGCCCCCGCATCCCGGCGGGCGTTGGCCGCCCATTCCAGGTTCTCGTAAAAGCGAGAGGGCAGGAGTGTTTGGGCGACGAGCCGGAGCCCGCGTTTCGTGCAGGCGCGCAGGAAGGGGAGGCGCTCGCCCTCGTCAATGAAATCGAAATGGTAGTGGGTGTCTAGCCTCGAGAACACGGCGTGCCCCTCCAAGAATCGACGAGGCGCGGGGGTGTGGGCATGGGGCTCAGCCCCGCGAGTCTTTGAATGACCTGTCCGGCGAGCATCTGCCCCATGATCGGCGGCATATAGCTCATCGATCCGAGCTTCGCGTTCGCATCCCAACTCTTCGGGGCGATGAAGCTGGGGTGTGCTTCTTGGGAGCTGATGACTTCGAGGTCTGCGATCCCCCGGTGGCGGCATTCGCGGCGCATCGCGCGGGCGAGATGGCAGTGGCGTGACTCTTGGACTTCGCAGAAATGGAGCTGTGTCGGGTCGAATTTGTTGGCCGCGCCCATTGAGGAGATCAGAGGAATCCTCTCCTTCGCGCACCAGCGGGCGATCCCGAGCTTTTGAGTGAGGGTGTCGATGCAGTCGAGAACGTAGTCGGGCTGGGGCAATCGGTCCAGGGTCTGTTCGAGTGTGCGCGAATCCAGGTAGGTCCGTGTCGCGAAGACCGTGCACTCGGGGTTGATATCGGCGACGATCTGAGCCATGACTTCCGCTTTTTCGCGTCCGAGGGTCGAGGTGAAGGCGAGTTTTTGTCGATTGATATTCGATTCTTCGATGATGTCGCGGTCGAGGAGGACGAGGGAGCCGATCCCGCCGCGTGCGAGTGCTTCAGCGCAGCTCGAGCCGACGCCGCCCAAGCCGAGGACCATTACTCTCGCCTTTGTCAGCGAGTTCAGGCCTTCGGTGCCGAGGAGGAGTTCGAGTCGGGCGAAGCGTTCGCCGGGCATGGGGCCTCCCTAGTGATTCGGGCTTGGGGAGCGGGGGCGGATGGGGAACATTATTGCTGAGGGCGGGGAGCCGTTTCGAATGCCAAGAGGAGTCGAGCGCTTCGCCTTGACCTTCCTCTCCTTTTTGGGGCAGCAAACAAAGAAATACCCCAGGGGGTATATGCTTCCTATGTTTTTGCTCCTTCAGACCAGGCAATCGCGCCGAGAGGAACCTCAATGACGGCATCTCAACGATCGCTCGCCCACATGCCCGTAACCGTCTTCGCTTCGGTGATGGGGGTGGGTGCCCTCTCCCTCGCATGGAAGAGAGCCGCACACCTATGGGAGCTGCCCACATGGCCCTCCCTCCTCATCCTCGCCATTGCCGCATCCCTCTACGTCCTCGTCCTGTGCGCCTATCTTGCGAAGTGGGCGCTGCACCCCAAGGCCGCGCAGGCTGAACTCTCCCACAAGATGCGCATGCCCTTCGTCCCGACGATCACCATCGCGACCCTTGTTCTGGCAACCGCAGGCGCGGATGTCGCCCCCGGCCTGGCCAGCATCATGTGGTGGGTGGGCGCACTCGGGCACCTGCTCGCCACAGCCCTCGTCCTCACAGCATGGTCAATGCGCCCCGACATCACGAGCACGGACATTACTCCTGCGTGGTTGATCCCCATCGTCGGCAATGTCATCACCCCACTGGCAGCCCCGCAGATCGGCAATATGGACCTCGCGTGGTTCTCCTTCGGCGTCGGAATGGTCTTCTGGGGTGTTTTCCTTACCCTCATCATTGAGCGTCTCCTCATGCACGATAAGGGCATCCCCGCCAAGCTCATGCCGACCTACGCGATCATGGTCGCCCCGCCCGCCGTCGCCCTGGTTGCATGGTCGCGCCTGGGACACGAATCCGACGATCCCTTGAGCCGCATCCTCTTCTCGATCGCCTGGATGTTCGCCCTGCTCATCGGCTTCCAAGCGAAGAAGCTCCTTGAGATCCCCTTCGCCCTGCCCTACCTCGCCTACACCTTCCCCGTGGCCGCCCTCGCCGTCGCCTCCCTCGTGAGTGCCGAAGCCCTGCCCGGAGCCCTCTATCAGTGGCTCGCCCTCATCGCTCTTGCGGTTGCGAGCATCGCCATTCCGATCATCCTTGTCGGCGTGCTGGTGCTCACCTTCAAAGGCCGGATCTTCGAAGCCGAGTAGCGCCCCACCCGCGCCTCAACTCATACTCGGCCTCGCCTCAACTCACACCGAGGCGAGCAGGCACGCCGTGACGAGCAGACTCCAGACCATCTCCCCAAGACCAATCCTCATGGGAGTAAGAGCAAAGCCCCGCCTCTGTAAAAGCGGCATCGCCCCCGCCCGAAGAGTGAGCGCGACCCACACAATCACGAGGACGAGGACGACGTTGCCCTTCATGAAAGCGATGGCTACGCCAATGAAGGACACGAGATGCCAGATGATCGATCCAATGATCCAACGCATTTCCTTGCGGCCACGGATCAGAGAGCGCACCAGCGGAATCGTGCCAATGAAGTAGGCGCCGAGGATCGCGCCAAGAACCCACGCCTGAGTCAGATCGGAGGAAAGGGGCGCGATGAGGCCACGTGCGGCAGCAACCGGAGTCATGAGCGCCGCCGCACCCACACTCGTCACCCGCGTGAGGATCGCCCGTTCCTTCCCGCGCACTACCTCAATCAAAGCGATGAGGGCGAGGGGCGCGAAAAACGGGGCCCAGGCCAAGAATCCGGGCTGGATGACGAGGAGTGGAACACCGAAGAGAACGGTGAGGCCACACCAGGAGGCAAGGGCAGGACGCACAGCGCCCCGCCTGCGCTTGGGGGTCTTCCAATACAGTTCGAGGGCGTGGAATGCTCCGAAAGCACTGAGCCAGGCGCTCATGAGGAGCAGATGAATGGGATGGGGTCCAGCTGCTCCGATACCGAGCAGGGGAGGCAGAATCGCCATTGGCCAGGCGCCGTGTTGATCGGGGATCCAGCCCTTCTTCGTCAATGTGCGCCTCCGGCTACGGGCCTTGCGGGCGGCGGGGGAAGAGGACGAAGAAACAGAAGGAATCGTCATAGTGATGACTCTACGTGGATGCGGGTGCGCGCTTGAAAGATGCGTCCGATGCGCGATAAAGGACTGGTCGCCCCGAAGAGCCCATGTGAGAATCGAACAATGACCATTGACCAGAACACGACGACTCTGTCCGCTCCAAGCGATTCGTCCTCGAAACGCGAGGACCGCTCGGCGAAAATCGCCGTCACTGTCTTCCCTTTGATCATCCTGGGGGCCCTCATCGGGGGGCTCCTCTTCCCCGCCCAGACCGCGCCGCTCGTCAAGGGCGTGAACTATGCACTCATGGTCATCATGTTCGGCATGGGACTGACTCTCACGCCTCCCGATTTTGGTGTGATTGCCCGTCGCCCCTGGCCGATTTTCGTGGGCGTCCTCGCGCAATACATCATCATGCCCCTCGCCGCTCTTGCCGTGACCTGGGCGTTCCGTCTGGATCCGGCGCTCGCGGTTGGTGTGATCCTCGTGGGCTGTGCGCCCGGTGGAACCGCTTCGAATGTGGTCGCCTACCTCGCGAAGGGCGATGTCGCCCTCTCGGTTGCGATGACTGCAGTGTCGACCCTGCTCTCGCCCCTCGTCACTCCGATCCTCACGAAGTACCTCGCCGGCCAGTACATGCCGGTCGATGCGGTGGCGATGGCGAAGTCCATCATGATGATCGTCTTCATCCCGGTCGTCCTCGGCCTGCTGTTGCGCAGCTTCCTCCCCAAGCTCGTCGAAGTGATCCTCCCGGCCCTGCCGTGGATCTCCGTTTTCGGCATCTCCTATGCGGTGATCGCCCTAGTGGGTGCTTCATCTACGCGAATCCTCAGCGCTGGCCTCGTCGTCCTCGCGGTTGTCATTGTGCACAACGGCCTGGGCCTGGCTCTCGGCTACTTCGCTGCGAAGGGCCTCAAGGTCGGGGAGAAGGCCGCTCGCACAACCGCCATCGAGGTCGGCATGCAAAACTCCGGCCTCGCTGCGACCCTGGGTGCCACCTACTTCACTCCCGAGGCGGCAGTCCCGGGCGCGGTCTTCTCCGTGTGGCACAACGTCTCCGGTTCGGCCCTCGCGGCCTTCTTCCAACGCCGTTCGATCACCGACTGAAATTCTCAGGGAATTCCTAGCTTCAATCGATGGTCCTTGAAGGAGGGGCCATTAACTTTATTCCCATCACAAAGGAATACGGCGAACGGCCCACAAGGGGGCGTCAACGCCGAGGGATAGTTTTTGAGGAGACTCTTCGGAAGAACTCGCACTGTGTTGATGGGATGCATTCAGGGGCAGGCCACAAGGCCTGCCCCTGAATGTGTAAAGCGCGAGTTCAGTCGACTTGATCCATCTTGCGCGCCCACGCGCTACGGATCGGATTCGCATCGGCGACGAGCTGAGTGAAGCGTTCATCCGCGATGTCGATCACCTCGCCCAAAGCGAATCGGGCTTCACGGGCCTTCGAGGTCTCGACGCGCTTCCATGCGGAGGCGATGAGGTGTTCACGGTCGGCAAGGTTCGTGACGCACACGACGAGGGGACGGTGGAACTTCTCGCGATACGCCGCAGAAGCGGCTGTGAGATCCTCAAGCTCCTTGTCGTCGAATTCGCCGAGTCCGAGGGCGGCAGTGTCCTGGTTCGCGCGCTCATCGCCCTTGCCTGCGGCGAGCTCAGCGATATCGGAGTAGGCGGCGATGAGGGCTTCCTGCTCCTCGAGCGAGGCGACGAGCACCTCGTCCTCGAAAGCGCGGCGAAGCTCAGTGGCATCCGCGAAGGGGCGCTGCTCCCAGGCGCGCTCCACGGGCCAGGTCGCGCCCTCGTACATTCCGGAGAAAGCTCGGATGAAGACATCGCGCTCCATGGAGTTGACCTCGTCAATGGACACGGCGCGACCATCGACGAGCGCAACATCGGGACCTTGCTGCTTGCCGAGGTGGAAGAACAAGAGGTTGAGGATGAAGGCGCTCAGAGCACCGATCGTGACGCCCGAGCCGAAGATGATTTGCAGCCAGGAGGGAACCATGGTCGCGATCTCGGGCTTGAGGGTGACGAGCATCGCGAGGCCCACGGAAGTCGAAACGATCACGGCGTTACGGTTGTCGCGCATATCCACTTTGCCGAGGGTTTGAATGCCGACGACCGCGACATTCGCGAACATCGCGAGGGAGGCGCCGCCGATCACGGGAGCGGGGATCGAGGCGACGATCGCACCGGCTTTCGGGAGCAGACCGAGGATAATCATGATGACTCCGGCCGCGGTGACGACCCAACGGGACTTGACTCGGGTGAGGCGCACGAGCCCGACGTTTTGCGCGAAACAGGTGTAGGGGAAGGAGTTGAGGACACCGCCCAGGAGGGTGGACAGGCCGTCCGCGCGAAGGGCCCTGGCGACGTGTTCCGGGGTGATGCGCTTGCCGACGACCTCCCCGGTGGCGAAGACATCGCCAGTGGTTTCCACAGCGGTGACGGCCATGACGATGAGCATTGAGATGATCGCCGCGACTGAGAACTTCGGCAGGCCGAAGAAGAAGGGGGAGGTGATGCCGACCCATGAGGACTGCGCGACATTACTGAAGGACGCATCCTTGAGGATGAAAGCGATGATCGTCATGACGACAAGGCCGAGGAGGACTGAGATCGTCGACATGAAGCCTTTGAAGATCTTCTGGATCGCGACGATGATCGCGAGGGTCCCCATTGCGTAGGCGAGGCCCTTCAAAGTCAGGGCCCCAAGGTCGGCGCCCTCGGGTGCGTAGCTCGCGAGGGAGACGATGTCGCCCGCAGACACTGCGATCAGGGTGATGCCCATGACCGTCAGGAGAGTGCCGGTGACGACCGGTGGGAAGAAACGCAAAAGCTTTGCGAAATAGGGGGCGATGAGGAAGGTTGCGAGACCAGCGGCGATGATTGAGCCGTACATGGTGGCAAGGCCGGTCTTCGGGTCGGCCCCCGCGGGGGTCGCTCCGATTCCGATCGCGATGAGAGGGGAGACTGCGGTGAAGGTGACTCCCTGGATGAGGGGGAGCTTCACGCCGATCTTCGGGCCCAGGCCCGCGGACTGGATGATCGTCGCGATACCACAGGTGAAAAGATCGGCGTTGATGAGGTGCACAAGGGTCTGCTCATCGAGGCCGAGGGCGGATGCGATGACGAGGGGAACGACGACGGCGCCCGCGTAGAAGGCGAGAACATGCTGGATACCGAGGACGGCGAGCTTGCCGGCGGGGGGCACCTGATCGACGGGATGACGGTGGTCGGGGGTGGTGGCCCCCGCGCTTCGTCCAAGAGCCATGAGATCTCCTGAAAGAGGTTGTGATGGGCACCTCAATCGTCTCCCCTTTGGGCTGTGGATCTGTAATCGGGTGATGCATCTCGCAAAGAGTGCTCTAAAGAGCAGAGAGAGGGGGTGAAAAATCGTGAGATATCGGGAAAAACGCGCCCAGAACCTGACAATCTCACGATGTTTTCGTAGTGTGTCCCTCGATGGCCGTCATAGTGATGGCTTTGTACGAAGGAATGAGGTTCCTCCATGTCCGTGAATCGCACTGAGCTTGTGGCCCAGATCGCTGAGCGCGCCAATCTGACCAAGGTTGAGGCGGATGCCGCCCTCGGCGCTTTCCAGGATGTTCTCGTCGAGTCCCTCGCCAAGGGTGAGGCCGTCAAGGTCACCGGTCTCTTCTCCGTCGAGCGCGTCGAGCGTGCCGCCCGCACCGGCCGCAACCCCCGCACCCGCGAAGAGATCCAGATCCCCGCAGGCTTCGGCGTGAAGCTCTCCGCAGGCTCCACCCTCAAGAAGGCCGTCGCCAAGAAGTGAATCGGCTCTGAGGCTTAAAGATCCGGGGTGGGCGAAAAGCCCGCCCCGGATTCTTGTGTGCGAGGAAGACGCTCATGCTTCGGCCTACAATGGGGAGCATGCCTGACGCCCTCGATGAACCGACCCGACCGGGAGCCCCGACCTCCCCCGCAGGGCCCTCGACCCACTCCTCGACGGGACTGCTTGAACGGACCGAGGTCGAAAAAGAGAAAGCCCCGGGCGATGGTGACCGCTTCGCCCATTTCGTGCGCCGCGATAAGGCCAATTCTTCGATGGTGACGGGCCAACCGGTCGTCGCCTTGTGCGGAAAAGTGTGGATCCCCTCGCGGGATGCCTCGAAATATCCGGTGTGCCCGACGTGTAAGGAACTGCGGGATTCAATGGGACGCAATGGTCGCAACTGGCCCTTCTCGGATGGGGGATCGGGCAAGGGATCTTCGGGAGGCTCTGGACAGTGACTGCAGCGCAGGATCGACACTTCCCATCCCGCGCTTCCACAGCCCACCACCTGTCGCACTCGTCCTCAAAGCGTGCCAGACGAGGCGCCGAGGGCGCTTTGCGCGCCTGGCAGGCTGCGGCTTTGCGTCAGTACATGAGCCAAGAGCCGCGTGATTTCCTCGCGGTCGCGACCCCCGGAGCGGGGAAGACGACTTTCGCTTTGAGGATCGCGCTTGAACTCATGGGCGCGGGGATCGTGGACAAGCTCACGGTCGTGTGTCCGACAGAGCATTTGAAGGGCCAATGGGCGGATGCCGCAGCCCGGGTCGGCATTCACATCGACCCGGCCTTTACAAACTCTCAGGGCCGAGCCGGTTCCCACTACGACGGGGTTGCCGTCACATATGCACAGGTCGCGGCGAATCCTCCGGTGCATGCGGCCAGGACCCGCGCCTATCCGACCCTCGTCATCCTCGACGAAATCCACCACGCGGGAGATGCCCTGTCCTGGGGTGATGGTGTGCGCGAGGCATTCACTGACGCCAAGCGCCGCCTGGCTCTCACGGGCACCCCCTTCCGCTCGGACACTTCGCCGATCCCCTTCGTGCGCTATGAAGAGGACGCTGATGGGATCCGCCGCTCGAAGGCGGACTTCACTTACGGATACGGTGACGCCCTACGAGAGAGCGTCGTCCGTCCGGTGCTCTTCATGTCGTATTCGGGGCAGATGTCCTGGCGGACGAACTCGGGCGATGAGATGAGCGCCCGCTTGGGTGAGCCCCTCACGAAAGACATGATGAAGCAGGCGTGGAGGACCGCCCTCGACCCGAAAGGCGAGTGGATCCCGGCGGTTTTGCGTGCCGCCGATCTGCGCCTCGAGGAGGTGCGTCGACAGGTCCCGGACGCTGGCGGCTTGGTCATCGCATCGGATCAGACTCAGGCCCGCGCCTACGCCCGTCATCTGCGCGACATTACGGGACGTTCGGCGACGGTGGTTCTTTCCGATGACGCCGACGCTTCAGACCGCATTGATGCTTTCCGTAAAGGCGATGACAAGTGGATGGTCGCGGTCCGCATGGTGTCCGAGGGCGTGGACGTTCCGCGCCTGTGTGTGGGTGTGTATGCGACGAACACCTCGACTTCTTTGTTCTTCGCACAGGCGGTCGGTCGTTTCGTTCGTGTACGTCGGCGCGGGGAGACTGCGACGGTGTTCATCCCCTCCGTCCTTCCCCTTTTGGATCTCGCCGGCCAGATGGAGCTCGAACGCGATCATGCTCTCGACCGGCCCAAGTCCGAAGGTGAGGATTCCATGTGGAATCCAGAAGATGCGATGGTGGCGGAGGCGAATCGTGAGGAGAAGGCTTCAGGTGAACTCCTCAAAGGCTTCGAAGTTCTCGGAGCGGACGCCGAGTTTGACGGGGTCCTCTTCGATGGCGCCGCCTGGGGCCAGGGCGCCGAGGTCGGCTCCGAAGAAGAGCAGGAGTACTTGGGGATCCCGGGGCTCTTGGACGCGGAACAGGTGACGACGCTGCTCAGGGCCCGTCAGGCAGAACAGGCGGCCTCTGCTCGCAAACAGAAGTCTGCGGCCCGTCAACGCGAAGCGAATTCAGGTATTTCCGATCACCGGGTCCGTGCGGCCAAGCGCAAAGAGCTTCAACACCTCGTGGCCTCCTGGTCGCGCCGCTCCGGTGACACTCACGCCATGGTGCACTCCCAGCTTCGGAACCGATGTGGGGGCCCCGAGATCGCGCAGGCCACCACTGAGCAGATCGAAGCGCGTATCGCTTTGCTGCGTCAGTGGTTTGTTGGCCGCAAATAGCGCGTCTTAGAGCGTGATGTAGCGGGTCGGGATCGCCGCATCTCCTTCGGAGAGCCTCCACGCCTGGTAGGGGAGCTCGTTGCGTGAACGCACGTGGTGCGCCTGGGCTTTCTCCAAAGCGTCGGGGCCCCACAGTTCGGAGTGGATTTCACCGCCCGTGATGAGGGGGATCTGGAGAGGACGGGCGCCGATCTTCGCGAACTCCTCCTTGGCCGCCTCTTGAGAGTCGGTGACGACGAGGACCTCTTCGGCCGCGTAGCCTTCCTCGTCGAGGACACGGCCCGCGAACTTGCGTCCGCCGACGGTCGACTTCGATTCGGATTTCTTCGCGACGGGAATCTGGGCGCCGCTCGCATCCTCCCTTTGGACGAGCTTGTACACGAGAGCCGCGGTTGGCACCCCCGATCCGGTCACGAGTTTCGTTCCGACCCCATAGGAGTTGATCGGAGCGGCACCGAGGGCGGCGATCGCATACTCATCGAGGTCGTTGGTCACGGTGATCTTCGTACTCGTCGCCCCCAGGGCGTCGAGCTGACCGCGGACCTTGAAGGCCGAAGCGACGAGGTCTCCTGAATCGAGGCGGACCGCGCCGAGTTCGCCCCCGGCTGCGCGCGCGGCTTCGACGGCGTTGATGACGCCCTGTTCAACGTCGTAGGTGTCGACGAGCAGGGTCGTATCCGGGCCGAGCAATGCGATCTGAGCGTCGAAGGCTTCGCGTTCGGAGTCGTGGAGCAGAGTGAAGGAGTGGGCGGCGGTGCCGATGGCGCGCAGGCCGTAGCGTTTCGAGGCTTCCAGATCGGAGGTTCCGGCGAAACCACCGATGATGGCGGCGCGGGCTGCGGATACGGCGGCGCGTTCATGACCGCGGCGCGCCCCCATGTCCATGCAGGGGCGTCCATGGGCGGCGATCGTCATGCGTGAGGCTGCCGATGCGATCGCACAATCGTAGTTGAGGATCGACAAAAGCAGGGTCTCGAGCATTGTGCATTCGGCGAAGGTGCCGCGTACGGTCAGGAGTGGGGAGCCGGGGAAATAGCATTCGCCTTCTGCGTAGCCGAGCATGTCTCCTGAGAAACGAAAATCTTTGAGATAGTCGAGAGCATCATCGGAGACGATTTTGTGTTCGTGGAGCCAATCGATTTGTTCGGGTTCGAATTCGAAGCGCTCGAGGGCTTCGAGGATACGACCAATGCCTGCGACGACACCGAAACGACGGGTGGCGGGGAGGCGGCGTCCGAAGACCTCGAAGGTGGATGTCCTCCAAGCGGTCCCCGCCTTGAGGGCGGCGTCGAACATGGTGAGTTCGTACATGTCGGTCAGCAATGATGTGGAAATTGAAGCTGGCATATGCTCACGGTATCGCGATCGGGCGCACTTGAAGTAGCGAAACTTCAGCGATCGTGAGATTCCTTGCCTAGTCTGGAACGTATGTCGAGTGTGACGATGATCCCGAAGGAGGATACGAGGACGAGGACGATTCCCGCCCCGTCCGCCTCGTGGCACACCGTCGTCTGGGATGACCCGATCAACCTCATGGGCTATGTGACGAGCGTGTTTCAGCGCCACTTCGGGTATTCGAGTGAGAAGGCGACGCGCCTCATGTTGGAGGTTCATGAGCGGGGCCGCGCCGTGGTGTCCACGGGAATGCGTGAGCGCATGGAAGCTGATGTCGTTGCCATGCACGGCTATGGTCTGCGCGCAACATTGGAAGCGGAGAGATGATCGGGACAATACGGCGATGATTGGTCGTTTCAGATACGAGGACGGGGCGTATTGCGCGTGTATTGAGCCTCCATATTCGACCTTGATCGTTCGCCTCATGCGTGAGATCCTCGTCGTCCTCGATGAGCCTGCAGAGATGAATTCCTTCCTTTTGGCGGCAACGGATTTGGAGACGGGGCGAGAGGCCCCCGAAGAGCGCGCCTTGGAGTATTTACTTCCCGCGATGAGTCTGGATCCTGAGGATGCTTCGAGTCTGCGGGCTTTGACGGAGGATTTCCTTCGGGCGGAGAAGTCTTCACGCCTCCGCCAGGTCGCGGGAAGGATTGAACGCGCTGAGCGCAGTGAGTGCGCGGAGCTCGTGATCCCAGCCGATGAGGTGTGGGACTGGCTTGCGGCGCTCAATGATGTTCGTCTCGGCTTGGCGGGGGAGCTGAAGCTCGAAACGGATGCGGATGTCGCAAGAATCGAGGAATTGGCTGGCCGCGCGCTTGATGGCAGCCGAGAGCAGGCGGCCTCGGTGTTCTATCTGATTCTCACCTGGTGGCAGGATTCACTGATTTCGGCGCTGAATTCTTCGGGGGTGCGCGGCTAGGGTCGGGAAGCATGGAGAATGCGCCGATCGGTATTTTCGACTCCGGGCTTGGGGGTCTTACGGTGGCGCGCGCCGTCATGGATAAACTCCCGGATGAGCAGATCCTCTATCTGGGTGATACGGCTCATACGCCTTATGGTCCCAGGCCGATCGCGGAGGTGCGCCGCTACACCCTCGCCTGTTTGGACGAGTTGGCGTCGCGCGGAGTGAAAGCCCTGGTCATCGCTTGCAATACTGCGACTGCGGCGGCCCTTTCGGATGCCCGCGAGAGGTATTGGATCGACGCGCACATCCCGGTGATCGAGGTCATCACCCCTGCTGCACGTCAGGCGGTCGCCACGACCCGCAACCACAGGATCGGCGTGATCGGCACTTTCGCGACGATCCAATCCGAGGCGTATAAGAACGCTCTCGGCGCGGTTCCCGGGCTGAGTGTCGTCCAGCAGGCGTGCCCGAGATTCGTTGAATTCGTTGAACGCGGAATCACCATGGGAGCTGAACTCGAAGCAGTGGCCCGCGAATACTTGCAGCCCTTGAAAGAGGCAGAGGTCGACACCTTGATCCTCGGGTGCACGCATTATCCGCTCCTCACCGGTGTGATCGGCCGGATCATGGGGGAGAGGGTCTCCCTCGTCACCTCCTCTGAGGCGACCGCGAATGTCGCCTACAACGAATTGATCGACCGGGGCCTCCTGCACGCCCCCTGGGCCCCGGGCCAAGGGCCCGCCCACGAGTTCCTCACCACCGGGGAGTCGGAGAACTTCCCGCGTTTGGCGCGCCGCTTCCTCGGCCCCGAGGTCGCTCACGTCCAGGAGATCAGCGTCGACGTGGGGGCGCGAGCCTGATGCGCCTGACGATCATTGGAGCAACGGGGTCGATGTCGGGCCCCGTATCCCCGGCATCCTGCTATCTCGTCCAATGCCCGGGCCTCGATCCTCTTACCGGTGAGACTCGGACCTGGTCGATCGTCCTGGAAATGGGGCCCGGTTCCTTCGGGGCCTTGTGGCGTCACATCGACCCGCGGATGATCGACGCCCTCGTCCTTTCGCATACTCATGCCGATCACATGGGCGACATCATCTCCTTGCAGGTGTTCCGCCGTTGGGGGCCGGGCTCTGATCTTGAGCCTTTGCCCCTGGCGGGCCCGGTCGGCACTTTGGAGAGGATTCGCCAGATCGATGGGACGCGCCTGCCCGACACCTACGAGGGTGAGTTCGACATTCGCACTGTTCGTGCGGGGCAGAGTTATCGCATCGGACCGATGACTCTCACTCCCTTCCCGGGAATCCACACGGTGGAGTCTTTCGGGACGCGCATCGTGGGGCCTTCAGATTCTTCCCCTTCGGAGACCGTGTCGATGTTCTTCACCGGTGACACGGATGAGGCTCCGGCGATCCTCGAGGGGGCTCGGGGCGTGGATCTTTTACTCACGGAGGTCGGCTTCACCCGTGCGGACACGGTTCGTGGTATTCACATGGATGGTGTGCGCGCGGGCCGTTTGGCGGCGAGAGCCGGAGTTGCTCGCCTTGTCGCGACGCATATTCAACCGTGGACGGATCTGAAGGTCGTCGAAGCTGAATTGCGTGAGCACTGGGCCGGTCCCCTCGATTTTGCGATGTCTCAAAAGGTTTTCACAGTCGGACAGTGAATTCCTCCCAGCCAGGAGCGAATGCGAACGACGATTCAGCCGGTGGCCTCGTGCCAGTCCTCGTGGTGTTGGGCGACAAAGGAGAATAATGCGGTGAGGACCTGTCCGGTTGCGCTGTTCTCCCGGTCCTCACCCTTGCGATGTCGCACGAGGATCCTTCTGAATCCGAATCCCGGTAGCCGGGTGATGCGCATGCCGTCCAGGGGGATTCCTCGCACCGCCATCGAAGGCAGAATCGTGGAGCCGCATCCGGCTCTGACGAAGGCGTGGGCGGCCTCGTAGTTGATGTATTCGTAGGGCACCCAATGCGGGTGGGGGATCGAGGAGGCGATCCTTTGCATCGCGTGATAGCCGATTGTCTGGGGGGCGAGCCGGAGCCACTGGACTTTCGCGAGATCGCGTTCGGTTTGCACGCGCGGGGCGTTCTCGGGGCTGAGGAGCACCCAGGGTTCGTCGATGAACGCGGTATCGGAAAAGCCCGTGGGTGGTGTGCCGGGTGCAGTGTCGCGTTCGAGCATGAGCAGGTCGATGCGGCCCGCTCTCAGGTCACCCATGCCATCGGCCTCGTCCGTTTCTTTGATGTGCACTTCAACGCCGGGCAGGGTCGTGGAGAGTTCAGCGGTGAGGGGCAGGAGGACGGAGCGGATCACTGTTTGGAATGCGCCGATCCCGAGGGTGCCGGTGACTGCGCCACTCATGGGGCGAAGATCGTGGGCGATTTCGCTCAGCTCGTTTTCGATCCTTTGTGCACCGGCGACGAGGATGTGACCGGCGGGGGTGATGCGGGCGCCTTGAGGGGTGCGCTCCACGAGGGGCAGGCCGACTTCCTCTTCGAGTTTGCGGATCTGCTGGGAGACGGCCGAGGGCGTGAGGCCGAGGACATCGGCGGCGGCGACGACACCGCCGTGGCGGTGGACGGCGAGGAGGTGGGAGAGTCGGCGAGGATCGATAAGCACGGCGTTTCCTCAGTGAAGAAAAACTGAATCGTAATTGAAGAGTAATGCAATTGTGCTATAGGCGAGGGTGGTTCACACTGGAAGAGTCGCAGGCGGCGCACAGTGGGGAGCGCCGCGAACGCCTGCTGCGACACCCATGCACACTCAGGAGAATCCGATGTCGGCCACCATTCGTCGTCTCTTCGCCCGCCTTCACGCTTATCTCACAAGAGAACGCCGCCAGCCCAGCGACGCCGTGCAGTTCTGCATGGACCGGCCCATCTACGGGGCCCTCGTCGCCCGCTGAAAGCGAGGAGAGCCCCATAGGGGGGAGCAGATCCCCAGGGGGGAGCTCACTTGCCTTTCAAGGCCTCAATAATCGCCGGGAGCAGGGCGCGGAAGGCCTTGCCCCGGTGGCTGATCGCATTCTTCTCCTCGGGACTGAGTTCAGCGCTCGTGCGCGAGTAGCCCTCGGGGACGAAGATCGGATCGTAGCCGAAACCGCCTTCGCCGCGGCGCTCTCTTATGAGGGTGCCCCGCACCTCGCCGCGTTCGACGAACTCACGCCCATCGGGCAGCACGAGAGCCGCAGCGGACACGAAAGCTGCGCCTCGATGCGCCGCGGGAACGTCCGCGAGCTGTGCGAGCAGCAGATCCAGGTTCGCCGCATCATCCCCATGAGCACCGCACCAGCGCGCCGAGAAGATCCCAGGCGCTCCGCCCATGATGTCAACGCAGATCCCCGAGTCGTCGGCGAGCGCGGGCAGGCCTGTGAATTCAACGAGGGCGCGCGCTTTGATCAGCGAGTTCTCCTCGAAAGTGGCGCCATCCTCAAGGGGAGCGGGCGCATTGAAATCGGACATGCGTGCAATTGTTCCGGGCGCGTAGCCCTGCCACGCGGGGGCGAGAATCGCTTCGAGTTCGCTGATCTTGTGTGCATTCCCGGTCGCAAAAACGAGGCGCGGTTTCAGACAGGACCGGGGCGACTCCTCGCTCATCAGAGGCTGACCTTCTCCCCTGCGGGCGCCTGGAGGCAACGCTTTTGAAGATCTGCGAGCTGGGCGTTGCCGATCGACGCGTAATCGAGGAGCTCAGCGAGCTCATCTCGGTTGAAGGGCGCATGTTCGGCCGTGCCCTGAACCTCGATGAAGTCGCCCGAACCGGTCTGGACGATGTTCATATCGGTCTGGGCCCGCACATCCTCCTCATAAGGAAGGTCGAGCATGACGGCGCCCTCGACAATGCCGACGGAGATCGCGGAAACGGAATCAGTGAGGACCTTGAGTCCCGGCTTCGCTGTGATGATCCCCTTCTCGCTGCCCCAGCGCACGGCCTCGGCGAGGGCGACATAGGCGCCGGTCACGGAAGCGGTGCGGGTGCCTCCGTCTGCGCGCAACACATCACAGTCGAGGACGATCGTGTTCTCGCCGAGCGCGGACACGTCGATGATCGCTCGAAGGGAACGGCCGATGAGTCGGGAGATCTCCTGGGTGCGTCCCGAGACCTTGCCCTTGATGGATTCGCGCTGGGAGCGTTCGGAGGTGGCGCGCGGGAGCATCGCATATTCGGCGGTCACCCAGCCTTCCCCGCTTCCCTTGCGCCAGCGCGGCACGCCCTCGGTGAGGGAAGCGACGCACAGGACGCGGGTGTTCCCGAACTCCACGAGGACGGATCCCTCTCCGGTGCCGGACCATCCGCGAGTCAAGGAAATGGGGCGGAGCTGATCGAATTCGCGCCCATCGGCGCGCTGAACTGTGGAAGTCATGGCCACCAGAGTAGCCGAGGGGGATAGCGTGGACGCATGAGTCTCTTCTTGCCCCTCGCCCGTGGAAGCGTCGATCCGATGGTGGCCTCGCGCGAGGGTTTCGACGCTCGAAGGGCCCTGGAGGAAGGGGCCGGAGTGTTCGCCGCAACAGATCGGGGTGCAATTCTCACCTGCGCCGATGGACCCGACTCTTCTGCTTTGCGTCTTATGCGCCTCGACTCGCGCCTCGCCCTTGAACTCATCGACGAGGGCATGGGCGTGTATTTCCTGGGCCGATCGAGTGCGGGCGAAGTGGGGATTGGCCTGGGACTGTCGGCTGTGGGCACCCACGAGCGGGTGGGAGAACTCGCATCTCTTATGAGCGGGGAGCCCGCTTACTGGAGGCACCTGCGCTCTGCGGGGCATTGTCTATTGGGGGATGATCCGGCTTTCGCCCTGCCTTTGGTTTCCCTTGCCGCATGGCATGCGAGAGCAGGTTTTTGTGCGCGCTGCGGCCAGCCGGTCCGCTCGATTCAGGCGGGCTGGGCGAGCGAATGCTCGGGCTGCCACCACATTGAGTATCCGCGTCAGGACCCGGCAATCATCGTGCGTGTGGAAGACCGGGAAGGAAGGGTCCTCCTCGCGCACAACGCCGCGTGGCCCGAGGCCAGGCATTCCCTCATCGCGGGCTTTGTAGAGGGCGGGGAGACCCCCGAGAATGCTGTGATCCGCGAGGTCGAAGAAGAGGTCGGCTTGGAAGTCATGGCGCCCGAGTATCGTGCGACCCAGCCTTGGCCCTTCCCGCGTTCACAGATGATGGGATTCGTTGCACAGCTCAGATCCGATGTTCCCCGCGAGCCCGAACCGGATGGCGTGGAGATCGATCAGGCTCGCTTCTACTCGCGCGAAGAGTTCGCTGCGGCGCTCCTATCGGGGCGGATCAGCGCCCCGGGGCCCGCATCAATCGCGCACGCGCTCCTCGTCGAATGGTTCGGCGGCCCCCTCCCGGCCTCGCCGATCGACGCCGGGCTGCGCTCATCGACCGGCGGGCTGCGCTCATCCACCGGCTGGTAGCGCCAGGATCGAAGATGAGGGCAGGTCATGGGATGATCCGATCATGACGATTCTTCAGCCCGATGCACTGCTCGACGCTCTCGACCCCGATCAGCGGGCAGTCGCGCGCCAGGTCACGGGCCCCCTCGCCGTCCTCGCGGGCGCAGGAACGGGGAAGACCCGCGCGATCACCTACCGCATCGCCTACGGGAGCGCGATCGGCGCGTACCCGCCCGATTCCGTGCTCGCCGTGACTTTCACGCGCCGCGCCGCCTATGAGATGCGCCATCGTCTCGCCCAACTCGGCGTCCCCCGCGCCCAGGCCCGCACCTTCCACTCGGCGGCCCTACGGCAGCTTCAACACTTCTGGCCGACGGTCATTGGCGGGCCCTTGCCGCAGATCGTGCCCCACAAGGCCTCTCTCGTCTCCTCGGCAGCTGCGCGCCTGGGGGTCGCCGCCGATAAGACCATGGTGCGTGACCTCGCCGCGGAAGTAGAGTGGGCGAAAGTCTCAATGGTCGATTCAGAGCATTATCTTGAGCGCGTGCGCTCCGGCCATGAGCCACCTACAGGCATGAGCGGCGATGACATGGCCCGACTCCTCGAGGTGTACGAGGACGCGAAAGCAGAGCGCGGCGTCATCGATTTCGAGGACGTCCTCGTCATGACCTGCGCAATGCTGCAAGAACGAGCGGATGTCGCGGCGAAGGTGCGTTCGCAGTACCGCCATTTCGTCGTTGACGAGTTCCAGGACGTTTCTCTCCTGCAGCGCCGACTCCTCGACCTGTGGCTGGGGGATCGCCATGACGTGTGCGTCGTCGGCGACGTTGCGCAGACGATCTATTCCTTCGCGGGCGCAGATCCTCGCCACCTCGTGGATTTCCCGAAGGCACATAAGGGCGCGAGGGTCCTTGAACTGACGCGCGACTATCGTTCCACCCCGCAAATCGTGTCGATCGCGAACCGCCTGATGGCGGGCGCGGGACCTTCATCCGGGGCGGTGCGTTTGAAGTCCCAGCGCCCCAGCGGGGCAGCCGTATCCTTCTCGACCTATGCGAGTGAACGCGCCGAGGCTGAGGGCGTGGCCGACAAGATCGAAGCACTCATCACAGCAGGAACACAGCCCCATTCGATCGCGGTCCTGTTCCGCACGAACGGCCAGTCTCAGATTTTCGAGGAGGTCCTCGCCTCCCGGCGCATCCCCCTCGCCCTGAGGGGGACTGTCCCCTTCTTCCAGCGCGAGGATGTGCGAAACGCCCTTCGCGTCTTATCGACTGCCGCCCGTTTTCCGGCCAGTGAGGATAGCGGGCTCGTCTCCCAGGTGAGTTCGCATTTGGAAGCTGTTGGGTGGAGCGACGAAGCCCCCAGCGGAGGGGCTGCGCAGGAGCGCTGGTCGAATCTACGCGCAATCGTCTCCTGGGCCGAAGAATCGCAGGCCGAGGATCTTCTTGGCTTCATGGGCGAGCTTGAGGAGCGTGCCCAGTACCAGGTCGAACCCGATCAGCAGGGTGTGGAACTCGCAACCCTTCATGCGGCGAAGGGCTTGGAATGGGATGCGGTGTTCCTCGTGGGAGCCTCCGAGGGCTTGATCCCGATCTCCTATGCGAAGACCCCTGCAGCTCGGGAGGAAGAACGACGCCTCCTGTACGTCGGCATCACACGAGCACGGAACCTCCTCGACATTTCTTGGGCGAAGTCCAAAGGGCAGGACTCGCGCAGCGCGAACACCCGCACGAAACTACTCGAGGGCATATGGCCGAAGGAAAGTACTCGCCGATCCGCTCCCGCCCATGCCAGGGTGCCCGCTAAGGAGGCGGCCCGCCACTTCGAGGAGAACGCTTGTGCGGAAGCTCTCGCCCTCTTCGAGTCACTCAAGGCCTGGCGCAAGAAAGTCGCGGCCTTAGCGGGTCGTCCACCGTACGCGGTCTTCACGGATCAGACTCTTCGCGATATCGCACTGTCTCAGCCCGGCTCACGCGGGGAACTACTCGCAGTGAAGGGCATCGGTGAGGTCAAGGCAGAAATGTTCGGAGAAGCGGTTCTCGCCCTGGTCAGGGGCGAGGATGTTGAAGTCGGCCTTGACTAGGAGTTTGCACCCGAAAAGGGTCTTCTTGCGGGTCCCAGGTCTCCGGCGGCCCCGCATCCGCATTCTGGCCGGGGCCAGACGTATTCGACGCTTTTCGAGCCATCATTGAAGACTCGGACAATGGTGCCCGCGCGGGACTCATAAGGGTCGAGCCAGGAGATCTCGGGGAAGACTCGCGTAGCTCGCCCGTGCTGGTGCGCGATCGGAGCCAGAGCATCGAGCCCGAGAAGGGTTGCCACTTCGAGGGCATGGCGCGGCATTCTCGGCGAGCGTGAAGCCGCTGTGGGCATCGGCTCTTCAATTCGTGGAGCGCAGAGGAGATCAGCCGACCAGAAGGGAGCCTTCTCCTCGCGCTCAATCGACACGCAGCCCGCGCATGCGGAGTATCCCGGAAGGACCAGGGGCCCGACCTCGTAGCCCTCTTCGAGGCGGGTGAGCAGGAGATGAGGGATGTCCTCAATGAGGAGCGTGCGCGTCTCCTCGGGCTCATGGCCGCGTTCGGCGTTCACGAGGACACAATCAGGAATGGGGACTTTCTCAAGGAGTACTGGCGCGCCGATGCGCCCAAAGCGCCTGGCGAGTGCGCTGCTTAGGGGAGCTGCGAGCCATTCATCTCCGAGTTCTTCAGCCAGGGGTTTCGAGGTCGTCTGCCCAGCGATCTCAAGACAGATCTCAAAATGCGAGGCGCAGGCCTCCACGATGCGCAGCGCGAGAACACTGGGCTGTACGAGGCGAATCCCGAGACGGGGGAGCGGGGCTGCGAGCAGTCCGGCAGCGAGCAGACGCGTTCGCACCCGACCGGGCAGGAAGGGAAGTCCGTGGCCACGGCCTTCACTTCTTCTCCCCAGCTCATCAAGTCCGAGGGCGTCGAGCTCCTCAAGTCCTGTGAATCCGAGGCTGCGGCCCGGGTCTGTGCCGATCTGACGGGCGCCGGGGCCCCGTCGAAGAACCGTGGGGGTGGTGCTCAGCCTCATGCGTGCCTCCTCATACGCCGAGCCCCTTCGGCTCGAGTCGATGTCCTCTCCTCGACGAGTATCGGCGGTGAAGAGGACGCATGGCGGCTATCCACAGCCTGAACGCAGCCAAATCAAATCACGGGGCCACCATCCGCGCTCCCAGGCTGCTCGGCGCAGATCCTGCAGCATTCTCCCTTCAAGAAACCCCTTCTGTCGGGGCATCTCTCTTAGTGCTCCTGGGGCGTGCCATCGCTTTGGGCAGAATCAGCATCATCTTCTATACCCTCTTGTTGAGCCTCGTCCTCTGTGGCCTGCGCACAAGGATCTTCGAGGGGAGCCAAGCCCGCTTTCGCAAGAGTCTCTGCCTCCGGATCCACCTCAGGGGTGAGGCCCTCAGCCCAGCCCATTGTGCCGGCCAGGAGCGCATCGAGGGCGGCGTCGATATCAGCATCCTGCTCCAAGGCGGCCCTGCGGATCGTGAGGAAAGTGTCGGGAGAGTCGAGTTCTGCAGCGCTCGGCACCATATCCGGGTGCGACCAGAGAGCATCACGAGCTTCGGTTCCCTGTTCGGCCTCGACGAGGGTGAAAATCTTCGCAGCATCGCGGGCGCGGCGCGGACGCATCTTCAAACCGATGAGGGTACCGAGGACCTGCTCGGCGGGCCCGCCTGAGGCGCGGTGCCGACGCATCATTTCACGGAGTTGATCCGCGTGCGGCAGATAGGGCTCGATCGCCTGGGCGGTGACGACCTCGACCCACCCCTCGATCAGCGCGAGGATCGTTTCGAGGCGCTCGAGGGCACGCTTCTGCTCGGCGGAGATGCTCAACTCGAAGACGCCGCCAGAGAGGGCCTGGTCGATGGATGAAGGATCGGAGAGGTCGACAAGACTCGCCGCATCCGTGATCGCGGTCATGTCGACCTCGATGTTCGCCGAGTAGCGCTCGACCGCGCGGATCAGGTCGCCTTCGAGCCAGGGGACGGAGGCGAAGAGGCGCCGATGCGCGCATTCACGGACGGCAACGAACTGGAGGACCTCATCGAAGGGAATGTCGAGCCCATCGCCGAAGGCCTCGATATTCGACACGACGAGCCCCGTTGTCGGCCCCTTCGCAAGGGGAATGCCCACATCCGTCGACCCCAGGGCTTCGGAGGCGAGGGCGGTCAGTGCGCGCCCAATCTGAGCGGCGAACATCATGGCTGAAAGCTTGGGCATCATGGAGCGCGTCTGGTCGATCATCTGCGCGAATCCGGACGGCAGATCCTCCTCGCCGATGGCTTCGGAGGGGAACTGCGAGCCGAGGGCTTCGCCGAGGGCGCGCGAAACATTCGCGGCGACCGGTTCGCAGATGCGTTTCCACGTGTCGAGGGTCGCGTCGACCCATTCACTTCGCGTCCACACCTTGCGCTCGACACTCCCGGGAGTGAAATCACTCGTCGTGTCGAGCCACAGGTCAGCGACCGTCATTGCGGTGCGCGCCCGATCCGCTTGCGCGGCGCTTGGGGCCGGATCTCCCTTGGTGTAGATCTGCTGGCGCGCAGAATCAGTGACGAGCCTCCAATTGACGGGGCCTGTCGTTGAGTCCATGAGGAATTGGAACTGGTTGGCAGCGGCCTTCATCGCCGCCGGATCGGAAAAGCCTTCCGGCAGTTGTGACAGGTCGAAGCCTTGAGCGCGCATCGCGCGGCTCGCCTCTTCGGCTGCTTCGTCTCCGAGGAGTTTGCGCAGGAAGTCATCGAAGGGGCTGGGGCCGGGGGTCTCGTCCTCGTTCATGCTTCCACGCTACTCGCCCAATGCGTATGCGGGCTGGATGATTCGTGGATGTGCGCTCTGAGCAAAAGTTCATTGCGCGGATTCGAGTGCCGCGCGCGAGAATGGGCCAGTGAGTGAACAGCCGTCGCCCCTGACACCCTCGACCCGGGAGCCTTCAACCTGGTTTTCTCGCTGGGATCCTGTCAAGCCCTTGCAGATCCGGGTCCGGACTCTCCTTTCATGGGTGGTTGCGCTCGTGCTCTGCGCCGTCTTGTTTATTGTTCCCATGCCTTATGTCGTTGAGTCTCCGGGGCCGACTTTCGATGTGGGCGGCTCGTACAGGGGAAAGGAAATGCTCTCCGTTTCCGGTGTTGACCCTTCAAACGGCGGAGCACTCCACGTCGATGCCGCCCATGAGAAGGGCGATGGCAATGGGGAACTGAGGATGGTGACCGTCTCTGAGCAGGGCGGCCCCGGTAGGCGTTTGAACCTCGTGCAGCTCATCAATGCGAGTTTGTCCGAGACTTCGCAGCTCACTCCTTATTCCACGGCCTATCCGGGTGGGGTGACGATGGATCAGGTCGATGCCGCACAGTCGTGGATGATGAAGTCTTCCCAGTCCAGTGCCGATGTTGCTGCTTTGGAAGCGCTCGGGTGGACGGTGCCCGCGACTACGACGATCCGCGGAGCCGCCGAGGGCAGCGACGCTGCCGAAAAAGTGCGCGATGGTGATGTTCTCCTGTCCATTACCGACGAGGCCGGGGTCGTTCATCCTGCGGATAGTGCCTCAATGGTGTTCCGCCTGGTGAAGCAGACTCCCGCCGGATCCGTTCTCGTTTTGCGCGTCATGCGCGATGGTGAACAAGTGGAGCTCGAAGTCGAGACGATCCCGGATGAGTCTCATCCGCAAGGATCTCGCCTCGGCATCTATTTGGATGTGGCGCCCCGATTCCCCCTGGATGTTCAGGTGAATCTCGAATCGGTGGGCGGTCCCTCTGCGGGGCTCGTCTTCTCACTCGCGATTATCGACAAGCTCACGCCCGGGGATTTGACCGGGGGCCATGTCATCGCGGCGACGGGAACGATGTCCTATGACGGCGAGGTCGGGCCGATCGGCGGGATCGTCCAGAAGATGCACGGCGCGAAGCGCGATGGCGGCGAGTGGTTTCTCGCGCCCGCTCTAAACTGCGATGAGGTCGTGGGGAATGTCCCCGAAGGTTTGAACGTCGTCGCCGTCACCACCTTGGGTGAGGCGCGCGAGGCCGTTGAGGCAATCGCAGCTGGTCAGACCGGAAAGCTTACGAGCTGCGAGAGCGTCGCGGGCGCTTCTTGAGCACTCGCCCGGGAATACTCGCTCCCGCGCTCACTCGCTCTCACGCTCACTCGCTCCTGGGCTCGTCGGGAGTGCCCTCCGTCTCGACAGTTCCTTCAGTATCGAGGGAGAGCAGCAAGGCCTCCACGAGGTTCGGCACAAGATTCGAGCCTTGCCCGACTTTGTCATCCGAATCGAAGGTTTTCGTGCGCAGCGCACACCAGGACTCGCCGCTGCGCAGCGCTCCGACGGCGAGGCGCACATCCGTCCTCGACGGGTGATTCGAAATGAACTTCAGCGCCTCCTCCGGATCTTCGGGGGCCTGCTCTTCGACCTCGGGTGGCACAACGAGGCGTTCCACCGTCAAAGCCGCGCCCTGGACCTGGGGCGGCCAGGCGAGGCGGGCGAGCATCTCCTCAAGTTCGTCCTCGGCGAGGTCCTCTTGCACGATCGCGGACAGGTGCTCGTCGGAACCGTCCCACCCCTTGCGCACTTGCGCGGCGATGTCGGTGGGAAGGCCGGGCTGATCCAAGAGGGTGCGCGTCGCAACGAGGGCGTACAGGGAGGGCGCGTGGTCCCAGCCGAGCCGAGCCGCCGTCTTCTCAATATCAACCACCACATTCGCGAGGGCGATCTGGCGCGAGCTCGGCAGTGAGGAATCGCATGAGGAGTCGAGTGGGGAATCGGAGGAGTTCTCAATCGTCATGGGCCAATCGTCTCACGACGAGCGCCCACCCCAGCGATCGGTAGGATGGCTTCATCATCGTCGACGCTGAGGAGCGACCTCGTGAGTGAATTCTCGATGCCCCGATTCGAGCCGGAAGAGCCGAGGCGATTCGAACCGCCGAAACCTCCGCGCCCACCTCGCTTCCCAAGGCGCCCTTCCGGGGGCGACGAAGGACCGGGGAAAACCGGGCATCGAGGTTTTGGACCCGGTTCCATCACCATCGCGATCCTCATTGCGATCGGCCTTGTCGTCTATGCAGCCTCAAGCATTTGGACTGAGATCCTCTGGTTCCGGCAGATGCAGTCGACTCGCGTCCTGCTGACTCAGTGGTTCGCGCATGCCGGACTCTTCCTCATCGGCTTGATGCTCGTCGCCGCCATGCTCATCCTCACTGTGAAGTACGCGTATAAGCACCGCGCCGCCTCGACTCGAGGAGAAGCCTCCGCGAGCCTACGCGAATACCAGCGGGCCTTTGAACCGGTGCGTCGAGTGGGCTTTTGGGGTGCGGCCCTCTTCTTCGGCTTCACGAATGGTGCGAATCTGGCAACGGAGTGGCAGACGGTGCTCCAGTTCGTGAACCGCACCCCCTTCGGCAAGACGGACCCGCAGTTCGGTCTCGACATTTCCTTCTTCGTCTTCACCTTGCCGCTTCTGCAGCTGCTCGTCTCTTTCCTCCTCAAGATCACGGTCCTGTGTCTGATCGCCTCCCTGGTTGTCTCGTACCTGTACGGCACGATCCGCATGACGCCGCGTCCTCATGCCTCGAAGCCCGCGCGCCTTCAGGCGGGCCTCCTCACGGCTTTCGCCTCCCTGCTCATTGGCGCGAGGTATTGGCTGGGCCGATACGCGCTCCTCACGCAGCGCGGTTCTTCAATTGACGGCGCTCTCTACTCCGACATCAAGGCGACTCTTCCTGCGCATTCGATCCTCGCCGTTATCTCGGTCCTCGTCGCGGTCCTTTTCGTCGTTGCGGCCTTCAAGGGAACATGGCGCCTGCCCGTCATCGGTGTGTCCGTCACGATCGTGTCCGCCCTCGTCATTGGTGGAATGTACCCGGCGCTCATCCAGCAGTTCCGCGTCACTCCGAATGAGCGGGCGCTTGAATCGGAGTACATCCAGCACAATATCGACGCGACCCTGGAGGCGTACGGGCTCGCGGATTTGGAGTACACGAACTACGACGCTGCGACCACGGCTCAGCCGGGCCAGTTGCGCGAGGATTCAGAGTCGACCTCGCAGATCCGACTCCTCGACCCGCAGGTCATCACGAGGACTGTTCAGCAGCTCCAGCAGTCGCGTCCCTACTACGGTTTCGATTCTGGGATGAAGGTCGACCGTTACACGATCGGCGATGAGCGGCGCGACACAGTGATCGCGGTCCGTGAGATCAACCTTGCCGGATTGTCGGCCGAACAGCGGACCTGGGTGAATATGCATACGGTGTACACCCATGGTTATGGCGTTGTCGCCGCTTATGGCAACACGCTGACCCGTGACGGCTTGCCTTCGTATTGGGAGCAGTCAGTTCCCTCGGTCGGGGAGATGGGTGATTACGAGGAGCGTGTCTACTTCTCGCCGGATGCTCCCACTTATTCGATTGTGGGTGCGCCTGAGGGCAGTGAGCCGCAAGAACTCGACTACCCGGATGACAATGCGAACGGTGGCCAGGTTGCGACGACCTTCACCGGCGATGGCGGTCCGAGTGTGGGCAATATGTGGAACAAGCTCCTGTATTCGATCAAGTTCGGCTCGACGGATATCTTCTTCTCTTCGCAAACGAACTCGGCCTCGCAGATCCTCTACAACCGTGATCCGCTGGACCGTGTCGCGAAGGTCGCGCCGTTCCTCACTCTTGAGCAGGAGGCCTACCCGGCGGTTGTGGATATGGATGATGATCCTGCGACGCCGAAGCGTCTCGTGTGGATTGTCGATGCCTATACGACGACGGATAACTACCCGTATTCGCAGCATGAGTCGCTCTCGGAGACGACCGTTGATTCACAATCTTCCGAGGTCGGGGAGTATGTGCGCAGCGAGTCCGTCAACTACATCCGTAACTCGGTGAAGGCCGTTGTCGACGCCTACGACGGTTCGGTCCACCTCTTCCAGTGGGATCAGGAGGACCCGATCCTTCAAACGTGGATGAAGATCTACCCCGAGCGGGTTGAACCGTTGAGCCAGATTTCCGGTGATCTCATGAGCCACATGCGTTACCCGGAGGATCTGTTCAAAGTGCAGCGCGAACTTCTCACCAGCTACCACGTGAAGAATGCGTCTGACTTCTACGCCGGTGGCGACCGTTGGCGACTCGCGGAAGAGACTTCCACCGTGGTGACACCCTCTCCTGAGCTCAAGGGGACGGGAGCGCCCGCTTCTGCGCAGCCCCCGTACTACTTGACGATGCAGATGCCGACCCAGGAGACGGCGGAGTTCTCTCTGACCTCCGTGTTCGTGCCGGGCGGCGAGTCGAAGAGGGAAGCCATGGCGGGCTTCTTGGCGGTCGATTCGGAGACGGGCAATGAGGCCGGCAAGATCCGTGAGGGTTATGGAAAGCTCCGCCTTTTGGCCCTGCCGTCTTCGACTACGGTTCCTGGGCCTGGCCAGGTTCAGAACGCTTACGATTCGAATGAGACGATCGCCCGGCAGTTGAACCTGTTGAATCAGGCGGATTCACAGGTCATTCGAGGCAATCTTTTGACCTTGCCCGTCGGTGGTGGTCTTCTTTACGTTCAGCCCGTTTACGTTCAAGGCACGGGGTCTGCTTCCTACCCGGTGTTGCGTTCTGTCCTGACGGCTTTCGGCAATCAGGTCGGTTTCGCTCCGACTCTGGAAGAGTCTTTGGATCAGACTTTCGGTGGCGATTCGCAGGCGACTGTGGCCAGAAGCGATGCCGCTTCCGGCGCTGAAGGTGCCAACGGGGGCGAGGGCGGCGAGGGCGGGGCCGCTGCTCCGTTGAGCGCGCAAGAAAAGCTCAGCCAGGCCTTGGCGAATGCTTCCGCAGCGATGCAGGCCGGGAAGAGTGCTCTAGCGAGTGGTGACTGGGCCGCTTATGGGGAGTCCCAGAAGGCGCTTGATGCGGCGCTGGAGGCGGCGCTCGCCGCTGAGGAAGAACTCTCCGGAGGCGCGGCTTCTTCTCCGGCAGGAAGTGGGACTTCTGGTGCGGGTTCTCCCGCAGGAAACGGAGCTTCCGGTTCAGGAAGTGGGACTCCTGGAACGGCAGCGCCTGCGTCCTGAGGTTCGACGGTGGAGCGGCAATGCTGCCTCCTGAAGTCTGCGGACTGTGAGCCTGCAGAGAGAGGGAGCCTGCTTTCCGGAGCCCCTGCCTGAAAGGTGAAGCTCGGCCCCGCATCGACATCGTTTCGGTGCGGGGCCGTTCCTTGCCATCGCGAGCCCGGGGCAGCTGCCTGCAGCCTGCTTGCGGGTCCATCTGGGCCAGCCCGGCTTTCTGTGAGCCTGAGACGCCTGCCTGCGAGCCCGGGGACGGGTCCTTGGGAGCCTAGCCCGGCTGCCTGTGAGCGCAGCTTCCTGAGAACCTGGAATCCAGCCCTTGTCTCGCTCGTCCCTTCCCTTTCCCGTTCCTTCCTATTCCCACTTCGCGGGCAGAATCTGAGGCCTCACCATGACCAAGGTCACCGCTGTCAGTTTGAAGCAGATGAAGTGGAGGACTACAGTAGTAGTCACCGACGCGGGGTGGAGCAGTTCGGTAGCTCGCCGGGCTCATAACCCGGAGGT
>ERZ772764.243-NODE-243-length-40753-cov-4.297877_pt1 | contig 40753 bp, 60 predicted proteins | sample MGYA00512163_ERZ772764 | MGnify/ENA primary metagenome ERZ772764 (study PRJEB29015, sample SAMEA2737903) | human oral metagenome | biome: human oral; feature: human-associated habitat; material: dental | place: China | collected 2094 ... | reverse complement strand
AACGATACCGATAGCTCAAAAATGGCTGGATTTTTTAACTTTATCCCTACCGCAAATCGCAACTCTGCAGGAGGAGCATTTACGCTTGAGCTTCTAAATGCTACGATTGAGCCGGTGTGGGCTAATAGTGGCGTGACCGATCATAAATTTAAAGTCTTTATGTCTAGTGCTCTAAAGCGCAAGGTAAACGACTGGGTAGCAGCTAATAGTGCGCTTCGCGTAGCCGTAACCGATCGCACGTTAAATCTGCCTATCGATCGCATTATGACCGATTTTGGTGAGGTAGATATTATTATTCACCCGCTATTCTCAGATGCCAAACTTAAAGATAAAATCCTAGTAGGCGATTTTAGCGATTGCGCGCTTAGATATCTGGACGATACTCAAGTTAAAGACTTCCCGACATCTAAAACCGCCGATGCCAAACTTTACTATACGGACTGCACGCTCGAAGTAGCCGATCCGTTTTCTCTTGCGTGCGCCGAAAAGCTGCAATAGATGAAAATCGCGGAGCTAAAAGCGCTGCTGAAGCAAAAGCTCAAAGGCGACAATAAAGACTTCGCAAATGAGCTTAGCGCGGAGCTTTTAAAGGAGGCTTTATTAAATGTCCTGCTCCGCACCAAACCTCGCACGCATATTGTTTATGAAAAAAGCTTGTCCCATCTACTCAAATACTACCGCAGAATTTCGCAGGATTATTGGCTACGTTATCCCGTAGTAGATATGAGCGATGAAGCAAATATCGATATGGAGGAGGAGCTTTGCCTTGCCGTCGTATACTTTCTATGCTCGGAGCTAAGCAACGCAAAAAAGGACGCTTTCAAAAGCAAAGCGGAGGAGATCATCGCAATATATGACAGCAATGTAGTCTTTCGTAAAACATACCGCTTCTTAAACGCGTATTTTTACGTAGCGCAAGGAAAACCTAGCCCTTTGCCGGGCGGTGGACTTGCCCCGATATTAAAGACGATATTGCTAGCCGTAGGCGACGAAAAAGAGATCACTATCGACAACGCAGGCGGTGGCACTATTTTGGCGCAAAGCTCTAGCGCTGCCGTAGGTGTAAGAGTAGATGGAAACAAGGTAATAATAAAAGCCTTAGACGTAGTAACGGACGCCATAGTAACCATAAGCTGTGGAAGCGAACGAACGGAAATTAAAGTTACCGCCGAGATCAGCGATGGCGGAATAATCCCATAGGAGAGAGTAATGCTAAAAGAGACTTACAAAAATAGTTCAAGCGTAAAATTTGAATTTGAGTGCGAACAATGCGGCGCAAGCGGCGTAAGGTGGAAAGAGCCGAATAAAGAGGCGCTTTGCCCTAGTTGTGGCGCAAAATTAGAGGAAGCCAAAAAGGCTAGCGATAAAAAGACGAAGGATAAATAATGGCACTGCTTAAAAAGATTGAATATGTTATCAAAGATAGTAGCACAGCTCAAATCTCGACCCAAATCGCAAGCGTTACGGCGCAGCTAAACAACACCCAAAACCTAAGCGCCAATAAAGATGGTGGCGAGTTTAAGACCTATTATTTTGGAGCGCTTTTTGATCCTCGCGCGAAGAAAAACTACATCATCTTTTCGGACGCTACAAAGAGTAAGTTCGATATGAAGCAGAGCAGCTACGAGCTTGCAAACGGCGGCGGAGGTGGCGCGGATATGAGTAATTATCTAACCAAAGCCGAAGTCGAAGCCAACTACGTAAGCAAAGCTAGTTTGGATGCGGATTATGCCGATGTGGCGTTTTTAACCTCATTATGATAGGAGTTAAAAAGCGCTTTTTGCGTATGCCGGACGGAGGAGGAGGTGGAGGAGATATCATAGCGCCCCCTCCTTCTTTTTCTACGCAGGACGCGAAATTAAAAAGGCTCGATCTTACTATGCAGCGCGCCTCTCATCCTAAAAGAGGCGATCTTATAGAAGATAGGGTGCTTCCGTGGCTGGAGCTAATGCAAGACGCCCCGGTAAATACTGCAGGGGGCAAATACCGCTATTTATATTATGTCCAAATCCTAGTGTTAGAGAGTGCAAAGCTATATTTTGCTTTTTCTAGCGCTACTATGCAGGCTTTGCAAACGGGCTCTCAGATCATAGAGATTAAAAGCGGAGCGGATGAGGGCTCTTTAGAAGGGCTGATAAAGAATTATTTAAAGAGCAAAGAGGGGGCGGATGCAATCATTGCTGCGTTAAATAGTGGCTCATTAAACGAAACCGCTCTATCTGCAATAGCTACGGCGGTGATGAAATATATGGGCGCAAACGGCGTTTCAATGACCTATGCTCCACAAATCAAACTGGATAAAAACGGGCTAAACGGACTTGATAATACCGAAGTCGCCGCAATCGCTAAGGATGAGTGATGATATATAGAAAAGACAAGGGTGCGCCTCTAACCTCTTATGAGGTGGATTCAAATTTTAAAGAACTCGTAACGTTAATCCAAAGTGGGCTTAGCCCCGATACCGAAAACTTCGCTACAAAAGAGGAGCTAAAATCTCTAAAGCAAAAGGTGGATGCCGCGCTAGGCAATCTTTCTCTTTTTGAGAGATTAAAGAAGTTTGAGCTAAGCCCTGCAAGCGGTATAAGCGCGCAAGACGCCAGCTTATGGGTGGATATGTTTAGCGGGCTTGGGCTCATATCGTGTAAGATAAGCTCAGCGGTGCAGAAAGGAAGCGTAATTTTAAGCCTGCCTAACGACGCCCCGCTTCCAAAAAGTGCTATTTATGGCGCGAATGCGACGCTGAAAGACCGCTCTATTACTTGCGAGACTAGCGGAGATGAGCTAAGGCTCAACCTTATAGGATTTTTTGACATAGTATGAGTGATAATTTATTACTAAACTTTGAGCCTTACTGCAGCGAAGCAAATGCTAAAAGAGAGCTAAACCTAGGCGGCGCGGTGCATATCACAGATACGCGACTATACGTAAATAAGATGCCTAACGGACAGCAATTCTATGAGGGTAACCACGCTTACTGCGAGGCGGATTATTCTAAGTGGTATGATGCGGGAGGCAACAACGTCATAGCTCGCTTCCGCTACGACGAGAATAAGTTTATCTCTTTAGCCTCTACCGAATACAAAGGCTGCGTGGGCGAATATAGCCTTTATGCGTTAGATTATCCAAAAACTCGCGATACCTATGCGCTAAATGCTGCGCAAAACGAGTTAGGCTTTCGTAGCGCGGAGGGGCTAGTTATCCAAAGCGCCTTTCTTTACCGCGTCAAAAACGGCGATGATGATTTTCGCACGCTAAAAAATATCTTAGAATATTCAGAGGGAAAAATCAATATTGCCAAGTTTAAAGGTGCTAGCATAGCCGCGTTTAATCCGATTAAAAATTACGCTCGCGCAGGCAGAAATGAGATAGGCAATGATATGGGCGGAGGCGGAAACTTTTTCGTAAATTTTGAGAGCACAAAGGATCTGCTCTTAAGGCTTAATGAATTTGCCCCCATTAAAGGTATGCGCGACAACCAAAGCAGCTGGAGTTATTATCTGCAAGGAGTGCCTCTAGGGCGCTTCATAAATAGCTTTGGCGATATAATCCCTAGCCTTAAAGACGAAGTTAAAGATTATGGTGGCATAAAAGAGTGGAGCAGCAAAAAGGGCATTGGTAAATATCATATGCCACAAAACGCTAAAGAGGGGATGAGGGCTTATGAGTTTTGGTGGAGCTTGGATTTTTCTAGCGAAAAATACTGCCTAGCCGAAAAGCTGTCTTTGTTTATCGCGCGCTTTTTTGGTTGCTACGAACAAACCAAAAAAGAGATGGACGAGCTAAAGAAAGAAAACTTAATTGTGCCTAAAGAAAAAGAGCCGTGGGGCGGCGAAGATCCAGGCAAAAAAGATACACATAAAAAACAATATGAAAAGATTAATCCTGCTGACGTTGCAAGCTCCACTAAAAGTGGAGGCAAAAGCAGCGGAGCGTTTAGAACGGATGGATGGCGAGCCTTAAATAAGACGGATAAAAAAGGCATTTATGATAATTACATAAAGCCGGAATATTCCAAGCAAGGAAACAACCACTTTGTAAAATTTAAGCTAAAGCCCGCAGCCGATAATCTAGCCGCAAATGAAAAGGCTTTTTTGCAAAGATGGGCTGATGAGAGAGGACGCGGTAAAGCAAGCGAGTTTAGCGAGGCTGAAACCTATGAGGCTTTTAGTGACGAGAAGCTTGCGGAAGCTCCTGCGTTAAATTATATGAAGATAAAAAATATCCTAGGTGCTAGTTGTGAGGGGGCAAGGCAGATCACGCTAAAGCTTGCCTCAGCTCCAAAATATTTTGCTTATGGCAGCGTTTATGGAAGTGATATGGCAAAATACTTAGGCAGAATCTTAAATGATAACGGCGTCCCCGCTAAAATAGGCGAGAATGAAATAAGCTTTTACTATGGTGGAAAGATAAATATCAACGGCACAACCCTAAAGCCGGTAGAGCAGGATTGTGAATATATGATCTGGTGGGAAGAGGAGGAGTTAAAAAAGCTTTTAGCTATGGGGAATTATTCGCGCTATGCGATCGGAGCCGATACCTCTAGCGCAGGAGCTGATAGCTACTACGACGCGGCTCACCCTATGAAGCTTGCTATTATCGGCGCAAGCGTAAAAACAAAGAATTATCCTAGCAAAGAGGAGGGGGCGCAATGGTAAGAAATAGCCTGCTTGCACAGATAACCACGACCGATAAGAGCTTGGAGGCTAGCGACGTATATACCTACGCCTTTCGTGGGGTGGACGCTTTGCTATTTTTAAAAGATGGCAAGCTAGGGGCTATGGTAAAAGGGGGAGAGGTAAAAGAGGATATATTTTCGCTAGATCTTGGAAATAAAGTTTTTGCCGATGAAAAGTTTATTCAAATTTTAGATCTGCAGCCAAGCGAGTTAGACGAGCCCGATACCTATTTTCTAAGTCTAAGAAGCAATCTAAACTCTACTGCTAGCTTTAAGTTTAGTGCTACGTCTCTTTTAAATGAAAATTATCCGCTTAGTTTCGCCCTAATAGAAGCCAAGCTAACGAGGCGCCTCGTTAGTCCTAGCTTTTCTGCTCGCACTAGATTTTGGGATAATAAAGCCTATGAGGGAAAAAGTGAAATCAGCGTAAGCGGTGATAGCTTTAGGCTCTTAGGCAAGCAAGAGGGCAAAAATAAAGAAGCTACGATTACTAGACGAGCTTTAAGCGGGCTATTTTTTAGAGAGGTTAAGAGCCTTAGGCGTCATTTTAGCAATAGCGCAAATTATGCCATCATAGGCTGGGGCGGGGTAGGCAACGTAAAAGGCAAGCTTACCTCTAAGCAAGAAAGGCAGCAAAGCGTAGAGGATATTTATCGCGTCGTTGGATCTTTCCCTGGAGGTGCAGGGTTTGGGCTGCGTGCAAGCTACATAAGCAAAAAAGGGCTAAGCAAAAGCGCGGAGCTAACCGATAAAAGTGTAAGTGGCGACGGGGCTCATACCTTAAAATTTAGGGCTGACAATCCCGTAATAGTAAACTCGGTTTTAAATGCAGACGCAGTTTTTAATATGCTTTTTAACGAGGGCATAACCTATCTGTTTCTGCCCGCTAGCGTTAGCGCAGAGGTTAAAGACGGCTTTATCAGCTTTGATGGCATAGACGATCTCATCGCTAGCGACGGGCAAAGCATAGTTTTAAGCGGAGGAATTAGATAATGGCGCAATTTAAAGAGGAGCTATATCGCAGAGTAATATATGTTTCAAGCGATGAGATAAGCAATGAGGGATATTCGATATTTGAAAATATCAGGGCAAAATTTGATCTGTATTTAGATAATGCAACCAGCCTAAGCGATGATGAAAAGATGAAATATCGCGCCGATTTTTTAAGCGGCTTTGCTACTCAGTGCGTTAATCAAATTTTACAAAACGCCGCTCAGATCGCTTTAGAAATCGATCTAAAAGACGCTCAAGCTAGAAGCGAAATCGCAGAAGCTCAAACCAAAGAGGCTATGAGCCCTTATCAGATTGAAAAGATCAAGGCTGAAACCGAAATCGCAATAATCGAGCGCGATAATAAAGACGCGCAGCTTAAAGAGCAGATTAAAAATATCGCCTCCGATACGGCTAAGAATGCGGCTCAAACGCATAATTTAGGCATAGAGGGCGAGATTTTAGGCATCGAGCGCGACTACAAGGCGCGTATGATAGAAGCGGAGCTAAGATATAAGCAAGCCCAAGCAGACCTTGCCGCAGCGGAACTTGAGATTAAAAAAATCGAGCTTGAGATTAGGAGGCTGGAACTTCCGATTAAGCAGCTGGAGCTAGAGCTAAAGCGCGTGCAGATGCAGATCGCTCAGGCTGAGCTAGATATCAAAAAGCAAGAGCTAGAGATTTCTAAAAACGAACTGGAGCTAAAAAAGCAGGAGCTAGAAATTCGCAGAGAAAGCCTAGCCCTTGATCGCAAGCGATACGTGCTGGAGCGAGATAGAACCAAAGCCCAAGTAGAACAAGCAGGCGCTCAAGTGCAGGTGCTAAAAGAGGAGGCATATTTGCGAAATCAACAAGCAGGGGCGGTCGCAAGCTCACTAGCTACGCAGGTGCAGATTAAAAAGATCGAAGCGCAAAAAGATATAGATGTTACTGCGATGCAGGTAACAGGCTCAATAATCAGATAGGAGAGGGGATGACAACTAACTACGCACTAAATTTCATTAACGAGGCGCTAAAGTTTAACGCTAAAAGCGATATCGTATCAAAGTATGCCGTAAGCGACGATCAGATAAAAAACAATTATGAGGTCTATGACGAGCAAGGAAAGCTAAAATTTCGCCACGCATTCTCTGCCGTAACGCGCGAGATTATTTTAAGCAATCTTTACTCCTCTATGCTAGGACTTTGCATATCTCAAACCCCGATTAAGCTTTTAGTAACTAAGGGGCAAGGAAGCGATATAGTGCGAAATCTAAATGATGATTTTGACATTAGAAAGCCCGCATATCCCGTAGTGGGCGAAGAGCTAGATATTGATGAAGCTCTTGCCTTAGTAGCGGTCTATCAAACGCTATATGCCCTAGGTATAAGCTCTTTTAGCTCTAAAGAAAAGGAGCTTTTAGGAGAGTATGAAGATAGCGTGCGCCTACCTAATCCTAAGTTTACCGCAGATTTAGCCTTTAGATTTAGTCCTGATGGCATCTCTTGGCATAGCGAATATCAAGATGGTGACAAATATTTTGGTATCTACAAAAACGGGGCTTGGTCGCGCGCTATCCCGCTAATAGGAGGAGGGGGAGGAGCTAAAAGCTTTCTTGCTCTAAACGATACCCCAAGCGCTTATGAAGCGGATAAATTTCTTAAATCCGACGGCACAAAGCTAATCTTTGCAGATATTCCAGCTGCCCCTGAGCCTTTAAGCATTAAAACGCTTGCGTATGCGGGCGGACTAAGTCTAGGAGAGGATACTTTAATCTTTACTGAGATTAAAGAAAACACCGAGTTTACATTAAAATCTATCGTGGAGGGGCGCAAATACGACATTATCTTAAAGACGGGCGGACACACGCTAAGCTTTGCCTCCTCTATCACTCCTCTTTGCCGCATAAGTGATATTAAACCGCTTGATGCTTATGTAAAGTTTGGCCTCATAAAGACGGACGGCAAAACATTCGCGCTTGATCTAAGCCTTGCTGAGTAATGGATGTTAAAATTCCATATTCCGAGCCCTATCTTAGGGATTTGGAAATAGCAGAGATCATCGCAGGGGCAAACCTAGAGCTTGCGATAGATGAAGTAACCTTTAAAGACCGCTACGGACAGAATATCGAAATAGGCGACAAGCTCGATCTATTTCGCAAGGGCGGAGGCGAAGTAAGCTACAATCTTGACTCTTTTACGGCTCAAATGGGGTTTTATCCTGAATTTCGCCGCGCGCAGGACGAGAAGCTATTTGATCTTACTATCAGTCCACCGCTAAACTCCTTGCGCCTTGATGGGATATATGATTTTTACAATGGCGATTTTTATGGCGATAGGGCTGTGCTTGTGCCTTTTGGATTTTTCGTAGGTGCGGATAAGTTTGCTATTTGCGGAGCGGACGGGGCAGGCTTAGCCATAGGCGCTAATAATGATGAGCAGATTGTAAATCTAGGCTTTGGAGATAACGCAGGCACCTATGATTGGCGTAATTACGAGAAGCAAAACCCTAATGACGGCTTTTATGTGCTGATATTTAACGCAGCACTAAAGCATACGCAAACGCTTAGGCTTGCTTTAGCTCCCTATCCAAACTATAAAATGAGCTTTTACGGCGGGGCTATCTGGTGCATAAATTACGATCTAAGCGCTCGCAAGCTAGCTTTTATCAGGCAGGGGCAGATAATTTATTCGGACGATTTGAGCTCGGGCGAGAGCTTAAAATTCGTCCGCACATATAAGTTTGATCTCGTTTATTCTCATAAGCGCTTTTGGCTTTGCAATAAGCAGGGACGCTTTGTTTTACGCGCCAATTTTGATATGAGCGCGCAAAAGCTAAACTTTAACCCCGTGCTTTGCTCTATCGCGATAAAAAACGGCTCGCGCTATAGCGTGTGGCGGATATATGGGCGCAGGATAAATCATATCGCAAGCGCTGCGAGCTTAAGAGAGTATCTTATGCCCTTTGTGGCAGGGTGGAACGGAAATATCAAATACGACTATCTATTGCGCGACGTGATGGATGATCCACAGATAAAAGAATATATCAAAGAAGCGGGCTATCGCGGGCATTATCTAAAGAGTATCGGCGAATATGCAGGAGATATAACGGCAGGAAAGATGAGTGGAAGTATCGAGCTGGGATATGGCTTTGATGATGATTTTTGCCTAAATAATAGTGATGACGGGGATTTGGGGATAAAAAGCTTTCTGCGCAATAGGCGGTTTTTGCTCCCTCACGCTCTTTCAAATCTGACGGCTCTAAGCTACGCCAGATCTTGGAAGGGTGGGGAAAGAAGCATTGTGTTTTACTCGCTTAACTTTAATAACAACTTCGGCAAATTAATCAAATTTGATTTTTAAAGCTTTAAAAACTATCCGAATTTTGCCAAACTACGGCTAAAGGATAGATGATGTTTAAGATTTATATGATCTTTGCTGCGGTGATCGCGCTGCTAATAGGCGCGCTAAAGTTTCAATCTTGGCAAGCAAGCAAGCTGGAAGCTGAGATTTTGGCTCAAAAGGCGCAGATCGAAGCGCTGAAAGAGCAGGCGGAGCAAAAAGATAAGCAGATGGAGCAAATCTCACAAGCCGCGCAGCAAAAAGACGCGCTAAGCAAGGATTTGGCTCAAATCAAGAGGCAAATAGCTTCAAAGGCTAGGAAAGGGGGCAGAGATGAAATTTCAAGCGAGCTTAACGCTAGTGCTAATTTTGTGCTTGAGCGGCTGCGCGAGCGCCCCTAATTGCACTAAGCCGCCGCAGTATCTACTAGCCGTGCCGCGCATTGATACAAACCGCACTATCGCAAGTCAAACAGACGCCGCGGAATTGATGCTTGATCTATACGAAGCTTACGCAAAGTGCGCGATTAATCTAGAAAGCATAAGGAAACTAAATGAACGATCTAAATAGCTTGTTTGATAAAATTTATTGGGCTTGCTTGGTGGTGCTAGCTGCTGCGATCACCTTTTTAAAAACGATGAGTAAGAAGCGCAAAAGCAAATTTGCTTACGTAATAGCCTTTCTTTCGGGGTTTTTAAGCTCGATTACTCTGTGCTATTTTGGCGCGGAGTTTACGCTTTATCTAACTCAAAACTCTAGATTTGCCTTAGCAGTAGGTGGCTTTTCTGCTTGGGTAGGCGCTGACGCCGTGAAAAATTGGGCTGAAAAATTTGTTTGCGCTAAACTCGGCATAGATAGACGAATGAGCGAATACGATGAAGATCAAGATAAATAGATTTAAAAACATTCATGACGGGACGATCGGGAAACTCACGATCACGGACGACGGAAAAAGGCTTTTTGAATGCTTCACCCTTGAGCCCGCGGGCGCAGACACTACCGAGCGTGGCAAGGATAGACGCATACCAGCAGGCAGGTATCAAATGCAGTGGCACAATAGCCCGAGTCAGAAGCGAATGTGTCCGCTACTGTGGAACGAGTCGGTGCCGAAGTCTCGCTACATTCTAATCCATCCGGGCAATTTCCCGCAAGATACTGCAGGCTGCATTCTCGTGGGCGACGGATACAATGCCGCTGGAGTTACAAACTCCGTGCGGACATATAATTCGTTTTTCAAAATTTGCATAGGCAAACACATAGAATTCATCGAAATTACAAGCGAGGAGGGGATATGAGCCTCATCGAAAATATCAAAGCTCACGAGGGCTTTAGGGATCACATATACAAAGACAGCGTAGGCAAACCCACCGTGGGATATGGCTTTTTGGTCTCGGCATTGAGTCCCGACGAACTCAAACTCAACGGCGGCAAGATCGAGCCGATGAGTAAAGAGGTAGCGGAAAAAATCCTAAATTTGAAAGTTGCTAGGCTGCGAAAGCGAGTGCCGGAGTGTTTGCCGTGGCTGGCTAGCAAGCCGCAAGGCGTGCAGGATACCATCCTCGAAATGGCATACCAGCTAGACATCGCAAAGCTGCTTGGCTTTAAATATACCCTGAAATGTATCGAAGTGGGAGACTACGCACAGGCGGCAAGAAACCTGCGCGCGAGCCTGCTCTATCGCCAGACCCCCAAAAGGGTTGAGAGCTATATAAAAGCACTTAGTCTTTTTTCTTAAGCTTCTTTTTAGCAGCGTCTTTCATCTGCCCGCTAACGCTATAATCTGCGCTATTAAAGCGGTATTATGTAGCAAATGCACAAAATAAACGGTTGTTATATAATGCGTAAAATTTCCAATATGTCGTGATTGTGACTTTCGCTCAAAATCCCAAAAATCTCAAGCATCTTCAAATAGTCGTTTGCATCATTTCTATTTATTACAAGAGTAGCGTGTTCGTTTTGGTTTGCCATTCTGCCAATTAAAGGCGTAGTTGATAAGAGATTTGCAACAGGAAAACAAAAATACAACATTGGTTGAACGCCAATTGCTCTTTGCTTCTCTCTAATAATAACTTCAGATATAAGATTTCCGTTGAACTGATATATAGCCAATGGATAATTAATATGAGAACAATAAAAATTTAATCCCGCAATTGTTCTAGGTATAAACATATCTCTACTAATATGTAAAGAATTATCAATAAAATTCATAGCTGGTAGAGCTGCCAATCTTTGAGATAGTGCTTGAATTTGTTGGGGCAATATTGCCCCAAAATTTTTTAGATAATGAACTATTTCGCTAAGCTCATATAAACTTTTTAATTTACTGTTTGCTCCCGTAAATTGCAAGTGTCCTAGAGTTGTATCATTTATTCTATCCTGCGTAACATCATACCCAATTTGCCATTCGATATAATGATTTGGACCAAAAGGGGTTTGTCTTGTTGCTGTGGGCTCTCCATAGTCAGCGAAAGTATTTCTAACCTTTACTCTAGTTTTTCCGGTTTGTGCAGTAAGTGGAATGTCTACATGTATTTCCTGTCTTTGATAATTTACTTGCAACATACAATCTCCTTAAAATAATTATCTACTACTTTCGATATTTTACCACTTTTGGAACTTTTAACAAAATCTTCGACATGCTTGCTAAAAAAGGAATTATCGATAAAAACATCTAAATTTCCACACCAAAAAGGAAGATTTTTTGCATAAATTTTAAAAAGATTAACATAGTGGTAATATGGTAAATGCTCTTGTTCTATTGTAATAGCATTGGCGCATTTTTCTTTTAAAAAAGTTTTATTTCTTTTTAGGGCATTAATGTCCCTCATAGTATAAAAATAGCCTGCTGGATTTTTAGCTTCCCTTTTTGGGTATTTATTTAAATAATTCCCTATGAAATCAAAGTCGTTTAACTTAAAAACAGCGCCGTCTTCCGCTTTAAAACTAAAATTCTTGATGTAATCAAAGTTCATAGCGCCTTTTTTATACAACGCAATAATAATTGGAAATTCTACTCCGTTTGTAAAATATCTTGATGAAATAACTAAACCGTCTATTAGCTTATATTGCACCCTAAAATGATTCAATAACTTAAAGTTAGAGGATTTTACGAGATATGATAGAGGGTGCAAAATACATATATAATCGGGATATAATTTTACGTAAGAGCGTAAAAAAGATATGCCTATGTCTCTTGTTTTTAAGTCAACATCTATTACAAAATCTTGTTTTTTTATATCTTTCTTGATTTGAGACGTAATATCGTTATACGGGGGGTTGCCCACTATGATTAATTTCTCATTATCTTTGATATTGTAAGTTGCTCTACTCGCCATATTAAGCGCATTAACTATATACTTATGCTTTAGTTCTAGTCTCGCGATAGCTATTTCATCAATATCCGCTGCTACCTTTTTATTTAAACTATCGTATTTTAAAAACTCCCCATACCCGCAAGAGCTATCAAGTAATGTATAGTTTTCAAATTCCTCTTTTATATTATTTTTTAATAGCTCATAAGCTAAATTAACTAATTTTTGGGGTGTATAATATGAACCCAAATTAACCGTATCAGCTTTGTTTAAATGAATTTGTGTATGTGTACGTATTTTCATATCTTATTATTCTTTTACCTTTTATTAATCTGCAATTTTATATTCGAGCAATTCACATACCATCAAAGCAAACGCAAAACTAAACTTACCGCGGTTAATTTTGTTTGCTAAATTCTCTCTCGATTCGTTTATGCCTTTTTCTTTTAATAGCTCCGCTAGCTTTGGATAGTCTATATCTGCTTTTGCCATTTGTGTTTTTAGATATACCTTTGCTCGTTTTTCATATTCGGTCATCAATAGCCTTTTTACTTCGCATTCATTCTTAACGTCCTTAACGCCAACAGCGAATATATTTTATTATATCTAAAATTTTATAATATTGGAATAAATAATTATAAATAATCTGGCAAGATGAAATATCTTTATATATTTATTAAGTTATAAGCATATATGTGATATAATATCATCATAAATAAAGACAAAAGGATTCAAAAATCCCCCAACACTTCCTTCTCTCGTCTAAAGCTAGAACAATCTCGGCTAGAAAGATAGCTAGTATGAGCGAGAACGAGTGTTACAAGTATTTAAATCAATTCGTTGGAGTAGCAACAAAGGCAATCCTATCTGTCCGACTTGCGGAAGTGCGTCGTCTCATTATTTTATAGAAAGCAGATTATAATATCGTTGCAAGGATTGCTTTCATACCTTTAGCGTTACTAGCGGAACGATATTTCACTCTCATAAATTTCCTTGAAGTTCGGAGTGCTTGCTAACGAGAGCGGATATTTCGTGACATTCAGCCATATAAAGTCCTTTACGACATGCTATAATATACTGAATTTTATTGGATTTTAGAATGAAAGTCTTGTGCGGTTGCTACATAACGCTCCGATAAAAGCGCCTCTTGCTCTATTTTTATCATCTAGCGCTGCACCTGTGGCTGCTCCAGCTCCAGCGCTTGCGATATTAGCAGGGATTGTGCTAGAGCTAAAACCTTTAATCATATTCTCGCCGTTTTGTGGTATAATATCTGTAGCGGTGTCTAGCCCTTGATTTCTCATCGCTTGTGGGGTGCCCAGGCTAGAGAGTGTGTCCCCACCCCTAATCGCTTCATCCGCTTCGCGAAGTGCGGGAGTTTTAAATTCCATAGGTTTTTTAAGATTTCTATCAGAGTAAAAGGTTATAATATCGTCATTGCTGTAAAGGCTGCTATTTGGGTTTAATCCCTTTTTGGCGGCTTCATCGCTTCCATTTAAGGTTGAGGTAATAGTCTGGGTTGTCGGACTTCCTTTTTTGGGAGCGATGACGGCTCTAAACCTCACTCCGTCTTTATCCTGCCATTCGTATATTTTTAACCCATTTTGATCGATAAAAGGCTCTTTGTATTTATCTAAATACTTACGCATATTCTCGCCCATATTTAAAAGCTCGCTTTGACTAACATAGCCCTCGGCATTTTTGTCTTTTAAATGCCTTATTCGTATATGGTCGGCACCTTTATTTTTATCCCCTTTAGCATATCTTAACGCATCCTCTACGCTATTTAAATCTTGTTTTATAGGCGTTGCTGCTTTGCTATTATAAGTAACGTTGTAGATGCCGCGCTTCTCTTTTTGTATGGCTTTAGGATTGGTAATTGCTAAGATCTGATCCAAATACGCGTTATTATTAGCAGGGTTTGTAGCTCTTAAAATCTCATCTAAAAACGGATTAGGTGCTTGTGCTGCTGCGGTCTCTGCCTTATCTGCTCCTTTTACCGCTTCGCTCATCTTTTTTGGAGCAATCCCGGCCGCTTCCTCAAGCTCTGAGCGAATGGCCTTTATCACGTTTTCGTCAAGTCCGAAAAGATTAGGATTATTTAAAATTCCCTCTGCGACAGAGCTTTGTGGTATAATAGTTTTATCAGTGACCGACCCCGCATTATCTGCGGCAGCCATTGTCCGAGAAGTATCGGAGTATCGGTTGAGGCGTGCCGATTGGTCGCTGCTTAATGGAGGGCTTAATAATTCACCATCCGCCCGCGTTTGCGGAGCGGTCGTCCCAGCGGGCGTCGGGACGCCCTCTCTTAGATTTTGGTAGTCCAAGCCTTGCGCTGCTTTTTGCGTTTGTTCGCTTGCTTTGCCTAGCACCCCTTTAGCTAAAATCGGAGCACGGCTAAGTCCGCCTAAAATAGCATTCGCCCCACCCCAAATAGTGCTTTCAAGCCCCGCTTGCTTTAGATCGGGCTTTTCCTGTCCGTAAGCTCTAGCCCCTCCGGTAAAGCCTCCCATTATCGCGCCGTTTGCCGCAGATCCTACGGCATTGCCGATGCGAGTAGCTACCTTTTGGCTAGCGCCTAATGCTTTTGCTAAGCGGGCGGCCTTTGCGCTATGCCCTAGCATCGCAGGAGCTAGTGCAGTAGCATCTGCTATCTCGCCTGCTGCTTGCCAACCTTTCATATCGTTATCGCCGAAGTTTTCAATTTTATTTATCGCTGAGCTTGCTAAATTTGAGTTCTCGCGAAAGAAATCCCTAACCCTGTCCGCTCCGTAAAAATCTGCGGTATCTGCTAAAACGTTGTTAATGCCTCTAGCTAGCTTTTGATTGGCTGCAGCTTGACCCGTTACGAAGTTTTTTAATCCTCGTCCTATTATGCGGGTAGTGCCTGCGCCTCCCGTTTGTCCTACTGCTTCCGCGCTTTGAGAAAAGGTTTGCCCTAGATCGTCTGCGGTATCTTTTAAGCTCTTGCCTGCATTATCAAAGCCTAGTGCGTCCGCTCCTGCGCCTAATGCACGAAGTCCCAGCTCGCCAGCCTTTTGGCTTACTAGCCCTGCACCCGCTAAAGCCTTATCGCTTATGGCTTCTGCGGTATCTAGCGCAGGGGCAAGCTTAGAGCCCATCTGTCTAAAAAAGCGCTGCGTATCGCTAGGTCCGTCCGCGCTTGTTTCGCTTATTGGGGTTAGGGTTTTATTTCCTATTTTTATGGAGTTTACCGGGCTCAGTGTCTTTGATCCGATCTTTATGGGAGCTACATTTATGGGCGTTAAGGTTTTGCCCCCTATCTTAATTCCACTCATAAACTTGTCCGTCCTTGCGTGCTTTCTTTACTCCATCATCATCGATAAAAATTTCATAGCCTTGTTTAATAGCCTCCAAATCATCATCATCGTAATCTATACCACCTCTCTCTGCGCCTAGTGCGGAATATCCCGCCGCTATGCGATCGGTAATAGCTTTGCGCTGCTTATCGTCTAGCTGCGAAAACTGCGGGCTGGAGGCGAAATCGTTTAGTGCTTTAAGCTCGTCTGCCTTAGCCTTTCTTGCGGCGTTTTGATTTTGTGCGTCAAGTTCTGCGCTTTTTAGCTCATTAGCGCGGTCTAAGCCTGCTGCGCGAGCTTGCATATATGCTTGTTGCGCCTGAGCTTGCGCGTTTGCTCTAGCGGCATCCTCGGCGTCCTTGGCGCTGCGGTAATTAAAACCTGCTATCCACTGGGCCCCATTTGCAGCTCTTGCGGCGTCATCTTGATAGGCTTTTTCTCTAGCGCCTAGCACGTTTAGTGCTGCGTTCGCATTAGCTCTAGCCCATTCGTTATTTGCTTTGGTATTAGCTAAGTTTATGATATTGGCTAGATATGAGTTTACGCTTCCTAGCATTGAGTTATCAAGTCGCCCCTGCGCGGTTTGAGGGGCAAAGCCGTAAGCGTCCCTGCCTATATTAGCAACTGCGCCCGCCCCGTTTAAGGCGCGCCCTTTAGAGTTTAGAGCGTTTCCGATATTATTTAAGCTTTGGCTATAAGCGTCGTTTGCGCCGCCGTAGGCTTGAGCGCCTAGCTTGATAAAGCTATTATTGGTTAAGTCCGCGCCTGCTCTTGAGTTTTGTTGATTGTAGATATTGTTGCCTGCCCCGAACAATCCGCTAAGAGGTGATTGCATAGCGTTGAGATTTTGCGCGAAATCTGCGGACTTACGGGCGTAGTCGTAGTCGTTTTGATTAAAGTATGCCATAAAATCCTGCCTTTTTGCTTTATGCTAACAAAAAGGCGCGGATTATTTAAAGGGCTATTTGCTTATGAGTTTGCTAATAGCTCGCCCGACATCGCCTGCTCTTGCCTTGCCTTCGCGAATTCGCTTAAGCGTCTCATCCTCGCCTGCATCGTCTGCCGAGCTAGTGCCGTCGTTAGTGATCGGATCGGGCTTACTCTGTGGTGCTATGGTGGCTTTAAGACCTTTGACAAAAATCTCCAGACCCTCCTTGCTGATTTTAAACTGCTTCGCAAGTTCGGGGCTGGTTTGCGCGAGCTTATCAAGTCCCTCCTCGATAGTTTTCTTACTCAGCTCGGGATTAGCGCTTATGACATCTGCGAGATTTAGATTATATGTCGCGGCTTCTTGTTGCTTTTCAAGCTGTGCGCGCAATTCATCTATACCTAGGGCTTGCTTTGCAGCTGCAAGTTGAGCGCCTATATCTACTTGAGGCATCGTCATTTGGGGCTGTGGAGGCACCATTTGAGGCGGTGTCGTTTGAGGCATCGCGTATGGATCTTGCGGCTGCACCTGAGGCTCTTGAGGTTGAATGTCATCATTCATCTTTTTCTCCTTGTGTGGTTTGGTATTGTTCTAAAAAAAAGCCGTAAAGGCTTTGAGCGAAGCTTAAAGCGTCTATGCGCTCAAGCATATTTATCCTAGCATCCTTGCTTAACTCCTGCCCCGCTGCGTCCTTTCCGCTGCAAGCATAGCGGTATAGTGCGCTTTTTTGTGCCTCTAAAACCGAATTGATCTCGGCATAAGGCTCGGAGCTCATAAAATCTTTAAGCACTCCTAGTTTCTGCAAAATCTATCTCTCCTGGAAAAAGTTCATCTACATTTTTTTGGCCCATCTCGCGCAACTCGTCTCGCACTAAGCCCTCTAGGACTCGCACATACTCGCGCACCTTTTCTTTCGCGCCCATCTCGCTTAGCATCTTTATCATCGTTAGTAGGCTTTGTTTGGCTGCTCCGATATTATTTATCTTAGTGTCGCGGCTCATTACGCCTACGCCTGCGTTTATGCTAACGCGAAGCTCTATTTTCTTATCCCTATCATATCCGCTAAGCGCTTCAGTGATTTTATGGCGATATATTAAGCTTACGATGCGGGAGATAAAGGGCTCAAAAAAGCTCTCGTTGTAGCTCGTGACTATATCATCTATCGTAGCGTTACCGCTTTGAGCTAGCAAGCTCATCCCCGTAGCGTTTCTAGGATCGGAGCTAGCAGAAATGCCTTGCACCATCTTAGGCATTCCTCCTACTTCTTGGATTTCTGCATCCAAGCTTTGCGTATCAAAAACCGAGCCGTTGATATTAGGGGCGGGGATCTCCTTAATCGCTGCTAAATTTGAAACGACTACCTTAGGGCTAAGAGATGCTAAATCATCGTCCCTTAACCCACTGCTTCTATCGGCGAAATATCTGGGATTAAGCTGCAGATAAACGGCGTCCATCTGCTGATTTCGCACGGCTATGAATTGGCGCTGCAGATCTATCATCGGTTCAATATAGCTTGCCCCGTATGAGCGCACCGCCCCTCTTTCCTCAATCCTACAAAACTGCGGATAAGCTACCGCAAAAAAGAAGGGGCATCCGTCATGAAGGGGAAGATCAAGGCGCAAAAACCTATCGTTTATGCAGGTGCTAATAAACCAATCATCGCCGATTTTGCGATAAATCTCTTGCACCGCTATTCTGCGGTATTCTCCTAAATCCGAGCTTTGAAGGTCGCTAGGACTTTTGGAGGTGTTTTCACCGCCTATGGTGTCTAGATCTATCTTTTCATCCTTTAGCTCTTTAGCGAAGTTTCTTTTAATATCGGCAATCGTCATATAGAAGCGATCGACGTAGTATTTAGCATCGAAATGATTTTTAGCGTGCGGATCTATTAGCACCTCACTTAGCCTTTTAGGCACAACCTTAACCTCATTATCCGCCCAATAAACCTTTGCGATAGAAGTTCCGTAAACGAGCATTGCAATTATGCTTTCGTGAATGCGGGAGTAAAGATTTAGCCTTGCTCTGCTTAGAGTGTTTAGCTCGTTTTGTAAGATGGCGCTAAGCTGCGCGTCGCCTCTAACCTCAATATCCGCAAGGCTAGGATTAGCAAAATAGGTCTTTAATATCTCTTTAGTGATGCGGCGGACCTTGGCAAAGATTATCTTTTGTGCGACGTGAGATTTATGGCGAGCTTTTAAAGTCCTTTTCTTTTTTTCATCCATTAGAGCTAAATACCCGCCCTCTAAATATAAAAAGTCATCTTTTACAAAGTCAAATCCCTTTACCGCCTCATCTCGAAGCTTTAGAATTTGAGCTTTAATCTCCTCTTTTTTCAAGTCTTTTTCTCCTCCTTCTTACCCGGTATTTATCTACTTCAAGCGCGGCTGCTATAAAATCATCTCTAAAGCCGTGCCTTATTAGCTCATCTATAGCCTCTCCCTCGATTAAGGTTACAGGAGCGCCTCCTGCATCTCTTGCGTTGCTTAAAAGAGCAAAGACATTGCCTCCTGCCAGCTTTAATAGGGCATAATAGCTAGCCTCCCTGCCTAAATGCCACGCATCTACCATAGCAAATCTCCCGTTTGAAACTCCCCATCCGTTTCCTCCTCATAAAAATCCATCTCATCAAAAAAGCTAAGCGCCAAAGCATCTGCGCGATCGGGCGAACGAGCAAGTCTAGCGCGAATTTTCTTTTTAGATTCAAGCCTTATTTTACCCGTGTTTTCGTCGATCTCGTAACGGATATCGCCTAGTTCGCCTATTAGCTTTTCATCTCTAGGCAGGCAAAGAAGTGCGATATTTTCTTTTAGCCTTGCATAAATTTCATAGCGCTTATTGTAAAAGCCCTCTTTGAAGCTTTTTTCTCTTACGTCGGCGCGATAAACGGGCAAGCCTTTGGCGTTTAATATACTCCAAACTCCTGCGCCTATGCCGATGACGTCGATGAAAATAGCGTTAGGCTTTTGCGCCGCTTTTTTATATTCAGCGCAGATCGCATCAGCTAGCGGAGCGGAATCGAGCTTTTTAAACTCGCAAAAAGGCTCTATGAAAAAGCCCTTGCGCTTACATAGCACAGAGCTATCATCTCCGTATTCTGCAGGATCTAACCCCCAAATCACAGCGCCGCTTCGGTCTATCTCGCGTCCTACGGCAAGCTCAAGCGCGCTTAAATCAAAGAGATTATCGCTGCCTTGAAGCGGGAATTCGCCTAAAATCCTAACCCGATAAGCATTGCTATCTCTGCCGTAAAGAGCGCGAGCGCGCTCGATCTGCTCTTTGGCTACATTTGCACTCTGTTCTGCATTGAAAGTAAAGCTATGCCAAAGCGCCTGCTTAAAAGCTTCGTAAAAAAATCCGCTCGTGCGGGTAGGGTTTCCGACCATAATCATCGCATTTGATGCCCCGCTAAGAGCTCCGAAAATTATTTCAAATATCGTCTCATCCACACCGCTAGCCTCATCCACTAAAAATAGCAGATGCTTGGCGTGAAAGCCTTGCAGGGCTTCAGGGGTTTCTTTGCGAGCTGTGCGAAGGGCTATGAAGTTGCCGTTAGAAAAATTGATCTCATCGCTTTTAGGCGTGATCTCATCGCGTAAAATTTTAGGAAGCTTGGCTATCCATTTGCGAATTTCAGGCATCAACGTAAGAAGTAGCTGCGGAGTAGAGGGGGCGGTAATAGGAATTTTAGCATCCTCCTTAATTAGCGCCCACCAAATAGCAACCCAAGCAAGCGAGGTGCTCTTGCCTACGCCATGCCCGCTTTTAATAGCGATGAAGCGATCTCCTGCATCCACCGCGCGAATAAATGCAAGCTGTTGTGTAGAGGGCTCGGCGCGCAGGACGAAACGCACGAAGGTCTCAAGCTTAGATGCGATACGGGCGAACTTCTCAAGCTCGGGCTTAGAGCTCTGAACTATCATCCATCGCCTCCACATCCACTACGTTTTTATCTGATTTGTCAAAATTTATCAAAATATTAGTGATTTCGTTTTTATCCGTGCCTATGATCTCAGTGCCTGCAGCCTCGATTATATTTTTAGCTAGAAGCGCGAAAGAGCGAAAATCATTTGAACTAATGCGACCATCCTCTTCATCTTTTAGCATCTTAGCCTTTAATTTTTGCTGCGCCCAGCAAAGCTCTGCGTATTGGCTAGCTACTACTTGCGAAAACTCCGGAAGCTTAGCTTTAGCTTCGAGCGCTCTTTTATCTTTCGCATCTTGTTTTAAGATCTCGCGAACCCAATTTTCAGAGTTAGCCCAACCTCGCACCTCTTTTTCAGCAAGACCTAATCGCGCCGCTATCTCAGGTGGGCTTAAGCGCTCCTCGCGCATTATCTTAAAAGCTTCCTTTTTAAGCAGGGCGCGGTTTATGTTTTGCTCGCTCATATTTCTATCCAAGCTCCCCTATGATATTTAACCGCGCGAAAAACTATATTAGGGTTTTGAAAGCAAAGGATTTTGGATTTGATACGAAAAACCTTATCCTGCGCCGTAAAATCAGACTTAACATCCTCGACTATGCTAAGTCCCTCTTGCTCGTAAGAAAAATCTGCGATATAGGTAATAGCGCGTCTTGCCCTGCCTAAGCGGTCTTTAAATCCGGGCTGAAGCGTAAAGTCTGGATGGATACAAAGCGCGCTTATGCGTCCTACTTTTTCAAGCGTTTTTAAATAGACGTAGCGATTAGCTTCGCTAGCGCTGTCAAAGCTGTAGCCATCAAGAAGGGTTTTATTATGAGGGATTTTGCCCGTGCTTTTAACACAAAAAGAGCTTTTGCGGGCTCTAGCAATAGCGCGAGCTTTGATGATCGCTTTTTTAAGAGCGGGGCTAGAGGAGATCAGAGCATCGGCACTAGCGCCGGAGCTTGCGAAAAAAATCTTAGCCATCGCTACTTTGCAACCTGATAAAGATAGCTAAAAAACGCGCAGATATATGTAGCCAAGAAGCCTCCTTTATGATTGCGCGCAAGTTTAGCCGAAAAATTTTAAGAGCGGGTTAGTAGAAAACGCAGAAAAATCGGAAACTTCTTTCCGTAGACATAAGCGCCGTAATTCGCCTAAGCTTTGTAAAAATAATCTAAAAACTAGGCGATGAGGAAAAGCGAAGTTAAACCGCTGCGATGAAGTCAAATACTGCTTTTAACTCGCGATAAATCTTGCCGTGACTTGATTACCATTTTGCTACTTAGGTTTAATTTAGCGCTGTCAAGCTCAGCTAGCGTGATTAATATCGCTTTGGCTTTTTCTATGAAATCGGCGTTAGCTTGTATGGTTAGGGTTTGATTAGCCTTTGTTTTAAAATCCTAGAGATGTTTTAACTTCTTGGGGTTTGATTACGAATAGGTGTAAGGGGGGTGTAAGAGGAAAGGCATATATGAATAGCGGTTAGGGATTTCTTAAAGTAGTCTAAACTCCCATTCTAGCGAGATTTGAGAAGGGTTAAAAAGGCAAAAAAAAGCCCGAAACTTAAAATGTCACAACTCGTTGTTGTTTCTCTTTTATTAAGACTCCAACCCCCTTTTTATCGTGCTTTGCTTGCTACCCTGTGTCAAAATGAGACAAAACGCATAAACGCTTAAGAGCTAAAATTTAGGTGCAAAAAAATCATATGCGCTAGCAAGAACTTAAACTACCATACGAACTAAGCCTAAACGATACCCTGCACAAAAAAGACCCTCCCCACCCCCAAAACGAAAGCGCAAAAATTGATATATCATACCCCAAAATTTTATCTAAATTTTAAACTCGGGTGCCTATTTTAAAACACTACAAACAGATTTTGCGTTTAAAAATTCTCTTTTAGGATAACAGATTTAGCAGATGATTGTTTTAGATGAGATTTTGTGCTTTATGCCTTAAAACTCATTTACAGAGCCTACAACGCATTTTATCCCTCAGGGTTAGCTTGATATTACATTTGCCCCGTTCGTTGAAATTTGAGCCGTTTGCGTGCGTTTAAACGGCATTGTTAAATCTCGCCCAATTCTCATCCGCCAGCCTCTCGTATTTTTTTATGCTTTCGTGCTTGTGCGCGTAGCACCACTGGTAGATGACGTGATGAGCTTCTGCCGCCTGCGCTCCGCAAATCTGACACTGCGGGTGAGTTTGCGCTAAAAATACCCGAAATTTGCGAAGCTGCGATCTACTCATTCGCACAGCTTGCCTCCGTTTTTTCCCGCCATCCATCCACCTTTGCGATCAGCCTCCTGAAGCCCTCGGAGTTTGCGGGCGTTTGTTTGTTTTCGAGTTTAGGCGCGCTCTTGTTTTCCAACTTCGCCGTTTCTCTATCCTGAAAAATTTGCTCTACGGATTTCTCGCCGCTCTCTATCGCCGCCATTTCTAGCAGTGAAACGTTTTTGTTCTCGCCTATGAGATGTACCCCCTCGCTTTTGCAACCCAAAAGCTCGGCTATTCCTCTTAGGCGCGTCCTTGCTAGCTCTTTGCCCGCGTAGGCTTTGTATGCGCTTAGAAACTCTTTTTTAACCCACACTAGCTCGTCTAGTCCGCAGTTGTTGATCTTATCCCAGCCTCCCACTATGTGACTTACGGCGCGATTGATAGCTTCGTCCTCAAAGCTCACGCTGCGATATGGTCCGTATTTGGCACAAGCGTTCATCGCTTCATCCCAAGCCTCTACCGCTCGTTCATCTATGCTGCCCTCTATCGCCTCTACGAATTCGGCGATTTTCGGCATCGAGGGATAGACGCGGGTAGTCGTGATCTTTCTGCAAGCCTTTTTAAAGTCCTCGATGTCGTAGTGCTCTAGGCTTTCAAAATACAGCCTTGTTATACCCTCTCCGAATTTTGTGCCGTAGTATTCGCACATAACCGAAAAGCAGGGGCTAAACTCCTCAAATTTCATCTCATCTCCCTTGCGATTTGTAGTATTCGGCGAGGCTCGCCATATTTTTCATGCTCCATTGTCCCGCTTCGCTCACTTGTGATAGCGGTAGCCCCATTGAGCCCACCTCTTGTCCGTCAGAACCAACCTTGCGCCGCAGAAATTGGCTTTCGTTCTTAGCCCAGTTCCTAACTGCAGCTCTCCAGTCTTTCATCGGGCTTCGCCCTACTACCCAGCCTTTGGCTTCATAGAAATCGAAAAATGCCTCTGCGTCGATATTTTTGCCCGCTTCCTTGCAATACGCCCTTATCTGCTCGATCGTAGGTTTTTGAAATTTTTTGGATTTAGCGGGTTCTTGGACGGGATGCAAGAAATTATCGCTTTGCGAAAAATCATCTGCGGGGATCGCTTCTCGCGTGCGCGCGTTAGCGAGCGATAGCGAGCTATCCGTTTGAAATTCTTTTGAATTTTCTTCTGTAGGTGTGTTTGTTAATTTATATACATTCGCCGATTGGCTGAATGGACTCGCCGATTGGCTGAATCCACTCGCGCTTTGGCTTACTCCACTCGCGTCCTCGCTTTGTGGATTTTGCTTAGCATCCTCTTTTAAATTTTCGGCGTCGCTTCTATGCTCTTTAAGTAAGTAGCGATATTCGTCTGCGATGCTATACCACTTCGTGCGATCAAACTTATTTTTATTAAAATTCCCCGATATGATTATCCCTGCGTCCTCTAGCCTTTTTAACGTTTTTTGGATGGTGTTCGGGCTTAAATAATGGAATTTTTCCGCAAGTGCTTTAGCGGAGTTAAAAACCCAGCATCTGCCCTCGTAGAAGTTGCGCTCGTTGCGCTCGTTTTCTACTAGCCAAAAAACTATCCAGTCCAATAATATCGCCTCTTGAAGTCCGTAGCGCTCTGCTACGTCGGTGTTAAATGAATGTCTCATATCCTGCTTCCTTAAATTTGACTTTCAGTTAAATCCTTCGTAGAATTCCGCCGCCAAGCTAAGAAATTCATCATAAAGGATTTAAATGACAGACAAAGAGATAGTTTTAGAGCTAACCAAACTCGCAATACAAGCAGAAATGCTCCGATCAAGACCGGAGGATGCTCCTAAAATGGTAGCGGAGGCGTTTAATACTATCGCCGAAAGTATTAAAGACGCCATGAGTAAGCTTAACGATGCAGATATCCATCTAGATCGAAATAAGAAATAATCATTTCTACCATCTTAGCTTGGTCTTTTTTGCTTGAGCGTTTGTCTAGCTCCGTCATTATCTTTTTAAGCGATTTTAAAAAGCGTTTGTTTTCAGCCTTTTTTTCATCGGCACTTAACGTCGTTTGCATTTTTTATCCTTTCTGCACTTGATTTGCGTATCGATATCCTCTTCCTCATCTTTGTATTCCTCCGTAATGAAGCCGATCGCGCTTGCACCTCCACCTAGCTTATCAACCTCCTCGCGAAGCTTTTTTATCGCGCGCTTAAGTTTTTTAATCTCGCGTTTTAGCTTCACGTCCTGCTCTCCAAACCCCTACGCAAAGCGCGATTATTCCGCCGACGGCAAAAGCAAGGTCTGCGGTCATTTTTCGTTCGCCTTGGCTAAAATTATTAACTTTTTATATTCGTTGATTGCCCTATTTGCGTGTTCTATTACGAATTTCTTCTGCGTCGGCATAAGTTTTACTAATCTTTCAAACCTAGGCACCTTGTCGTTTCTCACTCTGTACATAAGCACTTTTTCATTTCCATAACTAATCATAACTATATTATACGATAATCGTAATAAAAAGAAGCTTAAGAACATACGTTATTCGTAACTAAAAAAATGTTACAATATACGTAATTTCTTTAAGAAAGGAGCTAACGAATATGCATATAAAAGAGAAGTTAGCAAAACTCGTAGCGGAAGGCGGCAGGGGAACAAAAGCGGAGCTCGCAAGAGCACTAGGCGTTCCTTCTGTGTATATCACAAGGTGGACGAGTATGGATTATGTGGAAAATATCCCGAGAGAATATTATGTGCCGATCGCAAAATTTTTTAATACCGATCCGAGCATTTTTTTAGACACGGATGATAGTATGGAGCTTTTAAATATAAAATTTGTTCCGATAGTGGGAGAGGCGAGCTGCGGACTGCCCATAACGAATTCATATCAAGAAAAAGGGAAAAAGACGCCGTATATGGGTAAATTTTGGAATAAGAACCTATACGGACTAATCGCCTGCGGTAATAGTATGGCGCCCGATATCGAGGATGGAGACGAGGTTGTGTGTGATCCGACTGCCGATATTTTAGACGGAGATATCGTTCATTATCGTTTTATGGGGGAGTCGGCTATTAAAATTTTTCACGATAACATAGAATTAAACGCAATAGAATTTATCCCATATAACCAATCGCCCGAATTTAAAATAAAATCTATTAGGCGGGATGATGATTTTTTCGGCGAATTGAATATGTCTAAGGTCGTGAGTATAAATAAGCTAAAGCTAAATAATCGAAAAGCTCGTTTGCGTTTAGTCGGGCGAGCGTAAGAATTTAGACATCGAGATCATAGGGCGCGTAGTCGGATCGTACTCTATAAATTCTAAGAGGTTTTAAAAAACGCAACAGGGTAAATAATTATGAAGGTTGTTGTCGGGCCTAGCAGGGCATCCTCTAAAAAGAATATCCCGAATATGAAAAGAAAAATAAGAAAGCAATTTAAGCGCAAAAATAAAAAATGTGATCGAGAACACACATTCGCGCCTCCGCGTGATATTTATCATAAAAATAAGGTGCTACATAAAATTGATATGCCCGAAAAAATGATTTTTCCGGAAGATATCAAGACGCTAAATTCTACACTAGAGGAGCTCGACTGCTACAGAAACAAAAGACATAGCCATAGAATATCAATAGATCATAGAAAAATGACCGTAATAGACAACGCGTCTATACTTCTAATGACCGTTGGGATAAATAGTATTTTTCATGGAAAAAAATTAATAAGAAACGGCAAGGTTTCGCCTCCAAAGTTAATAGATCAAAGATTGGCGGCTATAGGATATTGGGATGCGCTATGCATAAATCCCCAAAAAGAAACTATCGAAGAGGGGCAGAAATACTTAAAAATAGACTATCGAGACGGCGAAAGCATAGACAACGAATTCCACTATCCCATTATAGATTTTTTTACCGGTAAAGATCAAATTTTAGAGAAAAATAAAGATGAGTTATTCGACGCGATCTTTGAAGCGATGGCAAATTCTAGCGAACACGCCTTTGTGAATTTTGACGGAGATAAAAAGATATGGTTTATGGGAGCTTACAATGAGGAAGAAAGAGAAATTGAATTTATTTTTTATGATACGGGGATCGGGATATTTAAATCGCTAGAGACGGGAAGAAGTAAATTTGTCCAAAATCTTTATCGTTTATCAAGACGTATCGGAAGAGCAAATACGTTAAGAACGCTATGCAGATCCAACCTGTCAAGATACAAAGACAAAAATAATAATAGAGGTTTTGGAATGATAGCATTTAAGAATTTTATAGATACCATTAAGCGAGACAGTAGCAAAGACGCTTCTTTAGAGGTCGCCACTGACGAATTCCTATATTTAACAAAAAACGATAGTATAATACGACTTAAGTCTAAGATACAAGGGACGTTTATTAGGTGGTCTATAAAGGATTTGAATGTGGGAGTATAATAATGGAAAATAAGATCGTATATAATTTTGCTGAAAATTTTACAGATGCTCCGGGTCCTAGATACAGAAAACTCGGAAAGAAGTCGGGGGAGGAATTTAGAGAAGACGTATTAAAGGGGTTATTGGGTCAATATGATATCGTAGAAATAGACGGCAGCAATATAAAAACCTCTTTTAACCCATCTTTTTTATCCGAGGCCTTTTCTCCGCTATATGAGCAATTAGGAGAAGAAGAATTTTTTAGGAGAGTTAGGCTGTTTAGCTCTGATAACCCTAAGCTAGAAGAAAAATTTAGAGCTTTTTCTATGCCGCTAATAAAGCAATAAACAATGAGCGCTCCGTTTTGGCTCTCTTTGATAGCCATATTTTTTACCCTTATTAACTTTGTATATTTACTAACCAAAGATAGGTTTCAAAAGGTCGATAGTGAAAGAAAAGAATGCTTATCGGTTTTAAAAGACTGCTTTTCAAAAATTTTAAAAAAAGACTATGACGGCAATATTATGGAACTTACGTCAAATATTGAGGCATTGGGGTATTTAACTATTATTCGACTAAATTGTATAAATGTCAATAGGCTTGCTTTGATTATTAGTGATTACTATGAGAAGAGTATATCCGAAGAAGCGGTAGTTGGCGAATACAAAATGCTAGTAGAGGATATATATATGGCAGATATTTCTTTGCGGGAATATATAAAAGGACTTTTAAAGAATTTTAAAAAAAATAATTCACGCGATATTTTGTAAACCCATTAAGCTAATTCTTATCACATATATGTTATAATCACTCAAATTTTAAAGGTTTGGAATGTGGAGCGTAGAGTTTGCGAGCGATAAAATAGAGGCTGAGTTTTTAACTCTGCCTACCCATATTAGGCAGCGCGGATATAAGATGTTTGAGCTCTTAGAGGCTAGAGGCAATACCCTAGGCGAGCCCTACACCAAGAGCTTAAATGACGGGTTATTTGAAATCCGTATAAAGGCGGAGGAAGGTATAGCAAGGAGCATTTATTGCTATGAGGTCGGCAAACGAATTATCATCTTGTTAAGCTTCGTAAAAAAGACGCAAAGGACACCCCTCACAATGCTAAACCTAGCAAAGCAAAGATTAAGGGAGTTTAAAAATGGCTAGTATAAATTTTAGAAAAACTTTAGAAAAAGAGCTAAAGGACCCCGAATTCAAGCGCGAATACGATGCGCTAGAAGATGAATTTAAAGCTATCGAGGCGCTTATCGATGCAAGAGCCGCGGCGGGTCTTACGCAAGCGCAGCTAGCGCAGAAAATGGGTATCAAACAATCCGCCGTCGCGCGCATCGAAAGCGGAGTATTAAACGTCAGATACAAAACCCTGCTTAGTTACCTCAAAGCCTGCGGTAAGAGTATAGCGATAGTCTAGAGCTTAAATTTCTTCTTTATGGCGCAAAAAATCTTTTCATAGACTTATCATTTCGGCTTTTTCGTGCCTTTTTTGCCGGTGTAAGGATTGCTTCTGCCCTTGCTCGACCAGTTGTCGCGTTGCGTGCGGTTTTTATTCGATCGGTAGTGAGGCTTTACGTATTTGCCCTTTTTGGTGACGTATCCGCCCACTCTCTGGGCGCCCAAAGATACTGACGGCGCCAGTAAAAAAGCCGCTAAAATTAAAGCGAGTAGTTTTTTCATTTTCCCCCTTTTTAGAATTATAACACAAAATTTTATTCATAAAATTACGATACTCGTAAATATTTAAGCGCATTTTAAGCCATCTTTTGTTACGATTAGCGTAATAAAAAAGGTGACCCACACCTAGCCCGCGTTGAGCTAAAGCTACGGGAAGCGTCCGTATGGATACGACAATCCATACCCGTGTTCAGCCCCGATAGCGACAAGTTCGGGGGTAGAAAAATCCTTGTCAAAATCCAATATCCATAAATGAGCCTCCACTCGCCTTGCTCCTTAGGCGGTTAAAAATCTTTGCTGTATCTTTTCAAATGAAAATCCTTAAATCGGGGGCTCTTTTATGGATATTTTTTTTAAGGAGAAAAAAATGGAAACTAAGTTTTTCAGGTATGTAGCAAGAGACGCGAAAAAGAACGTCGTGTTTAAGAGCCGAATGGATGCTGAAAATATCGTTTATTTGACAAAAAATGAGGACTACGATATCAAAAAAGACAAGATGATATTTTACGTTAATCGCGGCGATGAAGACATGACCTTCGCCTTCAGCTTAAAAGACGTAGAAAAAGCCCGCTTGGCAGTAGTTGAGTAGAGGAGAAAACGATGAAAAATCAAGACGAGCAAGAGCTTCAAGACGCTGTGGCGGGGTTCGCAAAAGGCGTTTCTGCTTATATGCGCTCCACGGCGGAGCATCTATGCGAAATTTCTAAGATGAGCGGCATCGGGCTAAGCGATCTGCTAATAGACCTCGCGCTGCTAGCAAGAATAGCGGAGCGAAAAAAGGAGGGGCACGATGCTGCGGCTTCTGAAAAGGCTATTTAGAAAGCATACAAAATTTACGATCTCGAACCTGAGGTTTGGGATATTGAAAGGGTAAAAAATGAGCTTAAAAGACTTTAGAAAGGCGTTTAGAGCCTATCGGACTTGGATAGGTGTCGATAAACACACAAAATTTAGCAGCTTCGCCAAATTTGTAAATGCCAGAAAAAAGGATATGCGATGCGCAATGAAACAAAACTAAGAGTTATAGCGGAGGTCGGCTTGAGCGAAATCATAGGCGAGCTAAGCGTTAATGATTTAGCCGAGACGATGAATAGCTTTATCGCCGACGACATCGCGGATGCGATACTAATGCTGCCAGAGGCGAAAATAGAAAAGATAAGAAATTTAATAAAGGACGAGGAATGAGCGAAACAATGGAGCTAGTCGTATCATACGAGGCAAAGACGGCGGATAGCCAAATCCTCACTACAAATTTTGAGGAGATCAAAGCGGGCGTGGCAATGCAGGTGGAAAAATACTCGATTGAGGTAACCGACGAGAATATCCCCGAAGCCAAAAAGGTGATGGCGAATTTTAACAAGGTCAAAACCGCAATCGGCGACCGCTATAAGTTTTTCATCGACAAGCTTTCGGCGCCTATCAATCAGCTAAAGAACGAGAAAAAAGAGATCGAAGCCATTATCTCCGACGGACGCCAAAAGATAGCCGACGGCGTGGCTGCTTTTGAAAACGCCAAACTAGAGCAGATCGCGGAGCGCATAAACGAATACGTTAAAAATCTTTGCGATGAAAAAGGGCTAAATTGCGAGCGGATAAATACCGCCGATCTAATCAAATTAAGCGCGGTAACTACTGCGGGCTCTCTTGCTAAGCCTACAAAGGAGGCTATCGATGGCAAAATTGCCGCTTTAGAAAACGAAATTTTGCAAGCCAAGCTAGCCGAGCAAGAAAAACAAAGGCGCGATGCAGAGATAGCAGAGCGCGCAAGAAAAGAAGCAGAGGAGAGGGCCGCGCGAGAAAAAGCAGAGCTGGAGGCGCAAGCAAAGGCTAGAGAGGCTGAAATTCTAGCGCGAGCCGAAAGAGAGAAGCAAGAAGCCGCGCAAAGAGCGGAGCGCGAAAAACAAGAGGCGGTCGAGCGAGCCGCGCGCGAAGCGGCACAGCGTGCAAAAATGAAGCTTCCGCCCGACAACAAAGGGGCTTTTTATGAGGCACAGCGCGAAATTTTGCAAAAGCCGCGCGACGCAGGAGATGGCAAGGTTATCTATACGATCCGCGCCGAGTTTGAGGTAAAAGCCGCCGCAAACGCTCCGCACGAAAAACTAGCAGCAAAAATCAAAGAGATGTTAGCCACGGCAGGCATAACAAATTTAAGCAAAATCGAGGTGTTAAATGCTTGAGATTGATTTAGGCGAACAGGGGGTTAAGTACCCCCTAAACACGATGATTAGGGGACTATCGAATAAAGACTACCACGAGGCGGGCGGGCTAAGCTCGACCCGTTTTGATTTGATAAGAAAAAGTGTGCGAGTCTTTAAATTTAGACATCTGTTTGATATATGGAAGCCTTGCTTTGACGAGGGCACGCTTTGCCACGACTGCATTTTGACGCCCGAAAATATTGACAAAACCTACATCGAAAGCCCGACATTAGGACTTGATACTAAAAAGGCTGAGTCTTTGCGAGAAGCCAACCCCGATAAAATTATAGTGGCTAAAGGCATGGTAGAACACTACCGAAACATCGCAAAAGTCGTTAATAAAATCGTGCCGTTTCTAAAATATGCAGACAAAGAAGTAAGCTTTTTCTATTATCACAAAGACGCGGATTTATTATTGCAAGCACGTCCCGATATTTATATTCGTAAACTTGGAATGCTTTACGATTTAAAAAGCACGAAAGCAAATAACCAAGAAGAATTTGAAAAGATCATTGAGTCGTATAACTACGATTTGTCGCTGGCTTATTACAATGACGTTTTAAATTTGTGCGGATATAAAACAAATTTAGACCTTATGGGCTGGCTTTGTGTGCCTAAATCTGCACCGCACGTCCCGTTTATAGTAAGCGTGAGTGAGGAGTTGCTAGAAAAGGGGCGCAGCAAATACCAAGAACTTTTAACTCGGTATATGGACTACATTGCCGCCGAAAATGAACTAGGCGAAGAAGATATAAATTTAATAATATCCGACCTTACTAGATATAAGGCGCACAGCTACGAATACCGCAAAGAAAACTACATAAATGCAGCTTAAATAAAGGATAAAAGATGAACCAAGTAACAGCACAAAACGTTCCACAAGAGTGGTTAAGCGACGAGAATAAAAGGATTATAAGAAAACAATTTTTTCCGCCGAATGCGACGGATAGCGATATGCAATACTGCATAGCGGTAGCCAAAAGTTTTAATTTGAACCCGATTTTGAAACAGATATTTTTCGTCGAGCGAAAAGCCAAAATAAACGGGGAGTGGCACTCTAAAATCGAACCGCTCGCGGGGCGCGATAGCTTTTTAACCTTAGCGCACAGAAGCGGCAAGTTTGCCGGCATTAAGAGTGACTGCTTTTTAAAAGACAAGCCCGTTTTCATAAATGGGGAGTGGCAGAATAAAAAAGAGCTAGTGGCTATCGCGCAGGTCTATAAGAAAGGACACGAGACCCCTTTTGAAGCGGAAGTTAGATATGACGAATATGTCCAGAGGACAAACGACGGAAGAATAACTAAATTTTGGGCGGAAAAGCCCGAAACGATGCTAAAAAAAGTAGCCGAAAGCCAAGCTTTACGTAAGGCTTTTGATATTTCGGGACTCTATTCTATTGACGAAAACGAGGGGGATAATGAGCCGATCAAAGAGGGGCAAGACAAGATCGCAAAGCAGCCGCAAAGCTTAAATGAATTTCTAGCCAAAGCCGCGCAGAAAAAGGCAGAGCCCGCAGAGGAGATCATCGAAGCCGCGCCGCTAGAGATAGACGTAAACGAGGAAGTGCTACCGCTTGACGCTCTACAAAACGAGCTAGTAGCAAGAGGCGTGGACGAAATCGAAGCGGAAAAACGAATGGAAAGAACAAGCCCCGATGAGGCTAGGGCATATTTAGCCGATCCGAATTCGATTGACGTATTGGCAGAGGAGTTGAGAAGTGAATAAAGTCGTTTTGATCGGAAATTTAACTCGCGATATCGAGCTGCTATACACCCAGAGCGGGTATTGCGTCGGAAACACCGGTATCGCCGTAACGAGAAAATTTAAGAACGCGCGGGGGGAAACGGCAGAGGAGACCTGCTTCATCGACGTTAAATTTTTCGGTCGCACGGCGGAGGTTGCAAATCAATACCTACGCAAAGGCTCAAAGCTTGCCGTTGAGGGGCGGCTCAAGCTGGAGCAGTGGCAGGATCAAAGCGGACAAAACCGCAGTAAGCACGTAGTAGAGGTAGAGAGCCTAGAGATACTAGGCAGCAATCAAGGCGGGCAGAGCAACCAAAGCAGCGGCACGCAAACCTACGCTCAAAGCGGCGGAGCGCAAGGCAGGCAAGCCCCTAGTCAAAGTCGCAAACCCGCTCCGAGAAATGCCGATAAATACGATGCCGGCAACGACACGATCCCGTTTTAAGGAGCTATAAATGAACCAACCATCTTTAGAGCTTGAGGGTATCGGTGTAGTTGCCCCCGCTCTCTACAAGTGCAAAGAGTGCAAATTTTCAGAGCGGTGGGAGTGCAATACAAAAGTTGTTTGGTATTGTTCGAAAATTCGCTCGAAAAGAACAGACAACAAATTGCTAAAAATTAAAGCCAATAATGCGGCTTGCAAGCTATTTTTAAAGGACGAGCTATGAACGAGGTAGAATGGCTAAACGAATACGGCGACTATAACGAATGGCGCGCCGCAGCAGAGACACAATGGTGGGATGATTACGGAGCGGATGCGGCATATGACAGAGAGATAGACGACGCGGAATATTTCGCTGAAGTAGAGGAAGAAAAATCCCAATGAGTTATCTAAAATCAAAGTAGAATTTTGTATAATTGAGCCTAAGATTTTAAAAGGCTGGTGCGTGTATAGATTCGATGAGTGGAATGAAATTAGAAAACAGCTAGAGGAGCAAGCAGGGACGAACGTCGCTAACGGCAAAGTTTATTGGCTAAGCGTAGGGCAAAATTTAGGTAGTGAAACTTATGGCAAAGGAGCTAAATTTAAACGCCCTGTGCTAGTTTTAAACAAAATTTGCATACAAAACTATATAAACGCTTTTATTGGCGTGCCTCTTAGCTCGAAAACGGCGCAAAAAGCAGAGTGTCTATATCATAAATTTACCGACAAACAAGGCGTGAAGCAAATCGCTTTACTAGCCCAAATTAGGCTATTTGATACTAAAAGAGTGATAAGCAATGCGAATATTTCAGTATTAAAGACCGATTTTGAAAAGATAAAAAGCAAGGTAAAAGATAAGATTATAAGATAATATCCCGGCACTAAGACCGGGGACCCGAGCCTTGCAAGAAGCAAGGGGGCAAATCTCTCCTTAAAGGAGTAGCTAAACCTTAGCTTTAAAGCTTAACTACTCTTTTAAGAAGTAGCGTAATTATAGCGCAGTTTGATTAAAATTAATTAAAGGGAGCAATAAATGGAAACGCAACTAACTCTTTTTGACGTATCCAACCGGGAAAACGATGCTTTCGAGCTATCCTCGCACAAAAATGGCACTACGTATTGGTTAGCTAGCGAATTAGCGCAAATGCTAGGATACGACGGCGTAAAATCTCTAAATAAAGCAGTGAATAAGGCTATCGCCGTATGCTCTAGCATAGGTTACAACATATTAGATCATTTCAGCCCCGTAGGCAGCGATTATAAGCTATCCCGCTTCGCTTGCTTTTTGGTGTCTATGAATGCCGATATTAAAAAGCCTAGAGTGGCGCAAGCGCAGGCATATTTCGCTACTATTGCAGAAGCCCTGCATAGACATATCGAAGCCGAGCAGTTGGAGCGCCTAGATGTAAGAGAAAAAACCAAAGACGCAAATAAGGCTTTAACGGGCGTGGCTAGCTCTCACGGAGTGGAATGCTACGCTTATTTTATGGACGCTGGTTATATGGGTATGTATAATATGCATCTAAAAGACCTTTTGCGTATCAAGGGGCTTACGGCAAAGGATAAGGTATTCGACTTTATGGGGGCTCGCGAATTAGCCGCAAATCTTTTCAGGCTTCAAGAAACTAAAGCTAAGATCGAAAATAACCGAATTTACGGGCAAAAAAACCTAGAAAACACGGCTTACGAGGTAGGGCGCGAAGTAAGAGGCATAATGATTAGAAACGACGGCGTGCGCCCCGAAATGCTAGCTAGAACCGAGCACATAAAAGAGGTGCAAAACGAGCTTAAAAAAGTAGATAGAAAATTCAAAAAGATAGATAAGAAAAAGGAGAACGAATGAGCGAAAAGCGAATTAAGCCTAAGCAAATTTTAAAGGCTGTGGCAGGCTCAAAAGATACACCCATCAAAATCGGTAACGCTTTTTTGGAATGCTATGTCCTGGAGGACGGGACCAGGGTTTTTAGCGGTAACGGCTTACAAAAAGCCCTGGAGTTTCCGACGACTGCAGGCGGCTCGGCTCTCGTCGCAATGCTGAACGCAGGGGCATTTAAGAGCGTTATCACTGATGAGATTAGGCAAAAGATAGACGATAGAAAAGAATTTATCCGTCCTGGTGCTGGCGGTAAACTTTCCAAGACCTACGGCTATGATGTTACGCTACTTATTGACATTTGCGACGCCCTAATAGAGGGCAAGAACCTAGGGCTATTAACGGACCGACAAAAACGATACGCGGCTATTGCCGAAATCATAATAAGAAGCGTGGCTAAAGTCGGTATCATCGCCCTGGTCGATGAAGCTACCGGTTACCAGTATGAGCGCGAACGCGACGAACTCCAAAAGATACTAAAAGCATATATTAGCGAAGAGCTTTTACCCTGGCAAAAGAAATTTCCTGATGAGTTTTACAAAGAACTTTTTAGACTTAACGACTGGGAATTTTCCGTCAGAGGTATTAAAAAACGTCCTGGCGTTATAGGGAGCTGGACCAATAGGCTTATCTACGATGAGCTACCGCCTGGAGTAAAAGAGGAGCTAAAAAGGAAAACTCCTACTAGCGCGGCGGGTAACGCTACGGCTAGATACCATCAGTTTTTAACCGCAGACATAGGCGATAGTCATCTAAAAAGCCAAATAGACCAAACCATTATGCTTTTTAGACTATCTGATAATATGCAAGATATGTGGTATAAATTTCAAAAAGCCAAAGATAGAAAGGCGGGGCAACTAAGCTTACCTTTTGAATTTGACGAAAACGGACACACAAGGGAACAAAAATGAAAGAGGACAATATCGTTAGGCGCGTATGTAAAGAGCTAGGCATAACGCAAAGAGAGCTGGCGGAGAGGATAGATGGCTAGCTTAGATGAATTCGACGAATGCGTGGGGCTGATATTAGCTGCTTTGACTGAAAGCTTCCCAAAGAGGATAAAATTCGACGCTTCCGAAATTTCGGCAATAGCCCCTGATATAGAAGTCCATTTTGTAGGCGATTGTATGAGCTTTTTGCGAGATGAAGGGCTTATCGAATACAAAGACGTTAGCCTAAATTTCTATTTCATAGGATGCAGACTAACTTTAAGGGGGGTTTCTTGCCTAAGGCAGGACGCGCCCGAGCTACTGCAATGCTACGATAAAAAAGATTATAAAAATTTAGCTAAAATAGCTATTCAAATCCTGAATAAATGGATAACCCAAAGGAGATAAAATGGCAGAGGAAAAAGAAACTAAAGGTAGCAACATAGTCCAAATAAGGCTAAGCGATAGGCAAAAGGACGAATTGCAAAAAAGGGCTGATGAAGTAGGCTTACCGCTTACGCAATATATCATCTTTTTAATAACTAAGGATTTAAAAGCCCTTTAAATGGGCTTTTACTATTTTTCTAAAATCTTAGAAAAATAAAAATATACATTTTCTTATCAATTCCATATCAAAGCACTTGACAAACGATAAGTAATTAGCTATAATCTGCATATCATTTGAAATTACTTTGATAAGGATTTGATATGCAACTATCTTTAACTTTCCCGACGGCAGAACTACAAGGTGCTTTTCCGACTAACGCAGAAAAGCTATTCGCAATTTTAGAGGTAAATTCTAAATTTGCCGACTGGATTAAAAATCGTATCTCTCAATACGGCTTCATAGAAAATCAAGACTACGTCGTTAAAACTACCTACACCGGCAGACGTCCGCGCAAAGAGTATTTTATCACTCTGGATATGGCGAAAGAGCTTTGTATGGTAGAAAATAACGAGCGCGGCAAAGAGGCTAGGCGGTATTTCATCAAATGCGAGCAAGAACTCCAAGCGCTTAAATTCCGATACTACGTGGACGAAATCTCAAACCTTAGAGCGGTGCAGATCTCGCAAGGCAGACATAACCAAAACGTAATCAACGGCTACAAATCTCAGCTTTCGCAACGCAACGCTTTAATAGCCAAACTTCGGGCAACTCCTACAAATTTTAAAAGCCTATACCTAGAGGTATCGGCACAGAGGGATTATTTCAGACGCAAATACGACGAAATTTACGAGCTTTTAAAATTCGACAAAGGCGAGTGTATAGCTGTAGCTTTAGCCAAAATCCAAAAAGAGCTTGATCGGGTTTATTCGGGCATAGGTGCGGTTATGTCTTACGCTAATGATGGCGACCGCTATTTTTTAGATCATAACGAAATCACGAAAGGGTAAATAATGAATCTAGAAATTTTTAAAAACGAAAATTTTGAGATTAGAGTTGCGGTAGATGAGAAAAACGAGCCGCTTTTTTGTTTGGCAGACATTTGTAAGGCTTTGGAAATGCAAAACCCAACAAATATCGCGAATGCGATAAAATCGGAGTTTGAGCTACCTATATTAAATATAGCTAGCTTTGACACCGGCTACGGCGTTAAAGAATTTACTATGATAACAGAACCGCAGCTTTACTTCGTGCTTATGCGAAGCGATAAACCGAACGCAAAGCCGTTTAGAATGTTCGTCAATAAAGAGGTATTGCCTAGCATTAGAAAAACGGGGAGCTATACGCAAAAACCGCTCTCGCAAATAGAAATTTTACAAGGCTCGGTCGAAATTCTAGCCGCGCACGAAAAGGATATAAAAGTCATAAAAAACGATATAAGCGACCTGCATAAAGAACAGTTAAAAGCTAGGCACAATATCAATCGTCTTTTAAACAACGATAACTATATGACGCTTATTGCATATATGAATTTAAACGGCATTTCGCAAAAGGGTTATCATATCCCAAGCCTCGGCAAAAAAGCAACGCGACTAAGCAACGAACAAGGGGCGTTTATGGGCGCGGTTATCGATCCTAGATACGGACGCGTAAACACCTATAGCACGGAAATTTTAAGGCAGATATTCAATGTGGATGAACGCTAGAGAATTCGCAAAGCGCGAGGGCAAAAAGCTCTGCGTGATAGACGTGCAGGCTAGTAAAGACCGAAAGATCGGGCGTGCGGATCGCTTTCGTAAAGTAGGCGGAGTATTGCAGGTAGAGACGGAGCGCTACTATCTAGCTTTTAAAGATCCGATCACGCCCGCGCTGAAAGAGCGGATAGAGCGGCTTTATTATGAGGCGATCGAACTAGTCGCAAGCGATTATGAGCTTGCGTGGATCGCGCACAAAGGCACGGGCTCGCCACACTTAAATGTGCTTCAACGATTTCTACGCTTTCGGTGGCATCGCGGCGCGAAGGTAGTGCAGAAGATGTGCGAGAACTTAGAGGCGCTTTTGGCAATGAGCGAGGAAGCGCGCGCAGAGTTTCTGACTCGTGAGCGGAAGGCTATGAAAGAAGCGAGCAAAGCAAAGGATGAGAAATGAGTAGCCCCGATAGAGAAAAAGAGCGCGAGATGATAAGGCGAATAGAGCAGTTTCACAAAAGAAACAAAGGAAAGTTTGTCGAAACTGAAAGCGTAGAAGTGATCGGGCGAATAGTGCCGTTGCTTTTTTACGTGAGCTTTGAGAAACTCGAGAGGCTAGAGCGGCTTTTACGCTTAGAGATAAAAGATAAAGATTAAAGCCCCTTGCGGGGCTTGTGAAGAGGCAGAGATATTTTAACATAAAAGGCTTAAGAATGAATTCACTAGAAGCGTATTTTGCACAAAGAGACTGGATATTACGAAGTGGATATTATCGCAAGCTTACGTGCTTTAGTGCCTATTTATACGCTGATTTTAAAGGGCGCGACACACTAATAATATATGTGCGCGATCCGGACGAAAAAATCGCGCGATTTGCATTTACGCTTACCACGGCTACCGGTCAAAGAAGCAGACGAGGAAGTAACGCATTCGACAATCTATCCATAATAACCTCCAGTATGCAAAACATCGACGCAGATGGGGATTTCGAGTTTTACTCGTGGAAAGCTTTTAAAATCGTCAAGTCTCACGGACGCGTTTGGAAAGAGATCGTAGGGAAAGAATTCGCCGCATTTTTTGAGTCCTATATCCCGCCCATGCGAAGGGGAGATGTAAAGATATTCTATAAGACTTTTGAGTTTTTTGACTCTGAAACGGAACAGACTGCGGACGAAATCATAGCAGGAGCTGAGGCACAAACAATAATAGAGATACAAAAAAGATGGGATGAGAAATGGGAAAAACGATCGTAGCGCTAAACGCGCAAGTATTGGAAAAGAGCCTAAACGATGCCGTGCGCGATGTAATGCAAAGCACGGAGTTTCGCGCCACGTTTTATTCCATAATGTGTGAAATGATGCGGGATTATCATATCGAAAACTATATGCCTGAATGGATAGGAGGCGATAAAAGAGCTGGAGAGCTCATAGGTAAAGACGCTATGGCGATGAAAAATATGCGCCGCTCCGGAAAGTTGCGCGAGGGCGTAGATTGGAAAAAAGCAAACGATAAGGCAGAGCGCGGTAAAATTCTATGGAGTAAAAACGCGCTCCTTAAAATGGTGAAGGGGTAGCGATGGCAAAGATTTATTCAAGAGGCGGACGGCTCTATGCGAGCTGGACGATAGACAAGAGGCGTTTTAGGCGGGCGTTAGGGCTGGACGACACCCCCGAAAACAGGGCGCGGGCGATTGAGGAGATATTGCCCGACGTAAAGAGGCAAGCGGAGCTAAAAATCGCGCCGCGAAAGAATTTTAAACTAAGCTCTTTCGTGGACGAAGTTATCGAGGGCGTAGAAAAGATTTCTACGGAGGCGGCGTATGAAAGCTACAAACAAGCGGTTTTCGCGGTGCTACCCGATAAGAACATCGAGGATTATTCGCCGCTAGATTTTGATATAGCGACGAAAAAACTACGAGCTCGCGGGCTGAAAGATAATTCGCTAAGAGCGTATTTCGCGCCGTTTAAAAGCGCTTTTACGCTAGCGATACAAAAAGGTGTGATAGATCGCAATCCGTGCATCTTACCGCGCCTGCACGTAAAGGTGCAACCAAAGAGCGCATATAGCCCGCAGGAGGTAGCCGCTATGCTACAAGAGGCGGAGGGAGAGCTAAAAGCTTTCTTATATTTCGCCTTTTATTCCGGCGCTCGCTGCGGCGAAATTCTCGCTCTTACGTGGGGAGACATAGGCGAACGAGCGATAAGCATAAGCAAAACCCTCGTTCATACGCTAGGCGCAATCAGCCAAACGCCTAAAAATGGAAAAAACAGATATGCGGTCTTGCTCGATCCGCTAAAGAGTTTCATCGCTACGATGAAAAGGGGCGAGGAGAGCGAGCGGATTTTTAAGCTCGACGTGCGAACGATGCAGCGGAAATTTAAAGCGCTATGCGAGCGACTAGGCTTTGAGGTGCAAACCCTGCACTCGACTAGGCACACGTTTATTTCGCAGTGTGTAGCTAGCGGACTTGATTTGGCACTTATCGCACGAAACGTAGGGCATAGCAATATCGATATGATAACGCGAGTTTATACGCATTACATACCGAGCGAGGAGAACATAGCCAAGATGCAAAAAGCTTTTGCAAAATAGCTTTTTGGCACAATTTGGCACATTCTTGCACCTCTAGGTGCGAGCAGAGTTGATTTTTGCGCCATTGCAATTACCCTGTCGTTTTATCCCCACTAAATCGCACGGGCGAGGTATATAAATTTTAATTTTAAAAGCGAATTTAGTGGCGCGCGCTAAGCTTTATTAAATCAATACTTCGTT
>ERZ772764.242-NODE-242-length-40766-cov-3.348456_pt1 | contig 40766 bp, 39 predicted proteins | sample MGYA00512163_ERZ772764 | MGnify/ENA primary metagenome ERZ772764 (study PRJEB29015, sample SAMEA2737903) | human oral metagenome | biome: human oral; feature: human-associated habitat; material: dental | place: China | collected 2094 ... | reverse complement strand
GGTAAATATGGTACTTTTTGCCCATCAATTCGATAGTAATATTGTTAATTTTTATGAACGAAGAACACTCGACTAACCCAGCTGAAGTTACTAAAAAATCTTTTTTCCAATCCCTTTTCGGGCGCTTCTTTCAAGGCGAACTTAAAAATCGCGACGATTTGGTAGAAGTAATCCGAGATTCCGAACAAAACGACTTAATCGACCAAAACACCCGCGAAATGATTGAAGGCGTGATGGAAATCGCCGAATTGCGCGTGCGCGATATTATGATTCCTCGTTCGCAAATCGTTTTTATTGAAGATCAACAAAATTTAAATACCTGTCTCAACACGATTATCGAATCGGCGCATTCACGTTTTCCGGTCATTGCGGATGCGGATGATCGCGATAATATTGCCGGCATTTTGCACGCCAAAGATTTATTGAAATTTTTGCGTGAAGACTCGGAAGAGTTTGATTTATCAAAACTTTTAAGACCCGCAGTGATTGTACCGGAAAGTAAACGCGTAGATCGTATGTTGAAAGATTTTCGATCTGAACGTTTTCATATGGCGATAGTGGTGGATGAATTTGGTGCGGTGTCTGGGTTAGTGACCATTGAAGATATCTTGGAACAAATCGTCGGTGATATTGAGGATGAATTCGATGAAGAAGAAATTGCCGATATTCGCCAACTTTCCCGTCATACTTACGCCGTGCGGGCGTTAACCGATATTGACGATTTCAACGAACAATTCAACACGCATTTTAACGATGAGGAAGTTGATACTATCGGCGGTTTGATCATGCAAGCCTTCGGTTATTTACCGAAACGCGGTGAAGAAATTACCTTGGAAAAATTACAGTTTAAAGTCACTTCCGCAGATAGCCGTCGTTTAATTCAACTGCGCGTAACCGTTCCGGACGAACATTTATCAGAGATAGATGTGATGGAAGAAAAGGCGGAGTAATACCTTTCTTTATTTTAAGCTCTGCGTAACCCTCGTTCTATTCGTAAACGCAATATTATTATTTATGAATAAATATATCATTTACCTTATCGCCTTAGTTTCCGGTGTGCTCGGCGTATTCGCTTTTTCTCCTTTTGATTACTGGGGCTTAGCTTATGTCTCACTGCTCGGTTTGATTTTTGTAGCGAAAACATCGAAAAAGTCCACGGCACTTTTTGCTACCTTTTTATGGTCTATGGGCTTTTTCTGTTTCGGTGTGAATTGGTTGAATGTCAGCATTCATCAATTCGGTGGTGCTTCTTTAGGCGTAAGTTATTTTTTGGTGAGCTTACTTTCGGCGTATCTTGCGCTTTATCCGATGTTGTTCACTTACTTAGTACAACGTTTTAACGTGCAAAGTGCAGTTATTTTCAGCGTAATTTGGACGTTCACCGAATTTTTACGCGGCTGGCTGTTCACCGGCTTTCCCTGGTTACAATTCGGCTACACACAGATCGACAGCCCGTTTTCAGGCATTGCGCCGATTTTTGGCGTAACCGGCTTAACGTTTTTTACTGTGTGGGCGAGCGCGAGTATTTTTAATAGTGTTTCTGCCTTGTTTAACGGGAAAAATCCGAAAATAGCGCTGTTCAATGCGGTGCTGTTGGCAGGGGTTGGCGGTTTGGGCGCTTATGCGCAACGCATTGATTTCGTAAAACCCGTTCAAAATGAACCGCTTCGTGTTACCTTGCTGCAGGGCAACATAGAACAAAATCTGAAATGGGATCCTGATTATTTATATTCCACGCTGGAAATTTATCAAAAACTGATTGCACAACATCTAGGCAAAAGCGATCTGATTATTTTGCCGGAATCCGCCCTGCCGACGCTTGAAAATGCCCTTGTTCCGTTTTTTGAACGTCTTGACCGCGCAGGCCAAGCGGCCGATACAGAAATTGTGATTGGTACGGTTTATCAAGACGTGCACTCGGACAAATTATTCAATTCTATGGTAAGCGTCGGAAATCCTAATTTTCCTTACCGCCTTGAAACACCGAATCGTTACAGCAAACGTCATTTGGTGCCCTTCGGTGAATATGTTCCGTTGGAAACGTTATTGCGTCCGTTAAATTCCGTGTTTAATTTACCGATGTCCGCTTTTCAAAGCGGTGCTGTAGCGCAACCTCCTTTTATGGCTAAAGCCCGGGTTTTTGCACCGGCAATTTGTTATGAGATTATTTTCGGTGAATTGGTGCGTCAAAATTTAAAAAATGATACCGATTATTTGCTGACGATTTCTAACGATGCGTGGTTCGGCAATTCCATCGGTCCTTGGCAACATTTACAAATGGCAAGAATGCGCGCGTTAGAATTGGGTAAGCCGTTGATCCGGGCCACCAACACGGGGATTTCCGTGTTTATTGGCGCAAAAGGTGAAATTTTGGCGCAAGCACCGCAATTTGTAGAAACCGCTTTAACTTACGATATTGCGCCGATGAAAGGAAAAACGCCTTATTCAGTGTTGGGCGATATGCCGCTTTATGGTTTGTCGTTACTGTTTTTGATGCTGCGCGGTATGATGGCCTTTATGCGTCGGCGGATGAACCTTTCGCAAAAACCTTAGTCAAAGCCACCGCACTTTTGCGTTTGGGATGAAAAATAACGAGATTTTAATGAATCAAAATTTAATCGAAGTAAAAAATCTTACCTTTAAACGGGGCAGTCGTGTGATTTACGATAACCTGAATTTACAGGTGAAAAAAGGTAAAATCACGGCGATTATGGGGCCTTCAGGAATAGGTAAAACCACTTTACTGAAATTAATCGGTGGTCAGCTGATGCCGGAACGAGGTGAGATTTTATTTGATGGACAGGATATTTGCCGTCTGTCAAATCGCGAGCTTTACGAAGTGCGTAAACGAATGGGCATGTTATTCCAGTCGGGAGCGCTGTTTACCGATATTTCTACTTTTGATAACGTGGCATTCTCGATTCGCGAACATACCCGATTGCCGGAAAGTTTAATTCGTCAAATTGTACTGATGAAATTAGAGGCTGTGGGCTTGCGCGGTGCGGCGGAATTAATGCCGTCCGAGCTTTCCGGCGGGATGGCACGTCGTGCTGCATTGGCTCGTGCGATTGCATTGGATCCGGATTTAATTATGTTTGATGAACCTTTCACCGGACAAGACCCGATTAGCATGGGCGTGATCGTAAGCTTGATTAAACGCTTGAACGAAGCGTTGAATTTGACTTCCATCGTCGTTTCGCACGATGTGCAGGAAGTGTTAAGTATCGCCGATTATGCTTATATTATCGCGGATAAACACGTAATTGCGGAGGGAACGTCCGAGCAACTATTGCAAAGTCGGGATCCGCAAGTGGTGCAATTTTTAAACGGCGAAGCGGACGGTCCAGTGAAATTTCATTATCCGGCTGGAAACTATGTGGAGGAATTATTCCGATGATCGTTGATATGATTTCTTCCCTCGGACGTAATGTGATCCAATTTTTCCAAGCATTGGGACGCGCTGGTTTTATGCTGTTCGGCGCATTAGTCGGTAAACCGCAGATACGTAAACATTTTCCGTTGTTGATTAAGCAATTACACGTGTTGGGCGTGCAATCGTTATTGATCATAATGCTTTCCGGCTTATTTATCGGCATGGTATTAGGCTTACAGGGCTATGTCGTGTTGGTGGATTTTTCAGCCGAAACCAGTCTTGGTCAGCTTGTTGCGCTTTCATTGTTGCGGGAATTAGGCCCGGTCGTGACCGCGCTTTTATTTGCTGGTCGTGCGGGCTCCGCATTGACTGCCGAAATTGGCTTAATGAAAGCCACTGAGCAACTTTCCAGCCTTGAAATGATGGCAGTTGATCCGTTACGCCGAGTGATTGCACCGCGTTTTTGGGCAGGCGTGATTGCGATGCCGATTCTTTCCATTATTTTTATTGCTATCGGTATTTGGGGGGGCGCTTTAGTCGGTGTGGATTGGAAAGGCGTGGATGCGGGTAGTTTCTGGTCGGTAATGCAAAATGCCGTGAGCTGGAGTTACGATATCCTCAATGGATTTATTAAGAGCGTATTCTTTGCCATTGCGGTGGTGTGGATTGCGTTATTCAACGGTTATGATTGTATGCCGACTTCTGAAGGGATCAGTCAAGCCACAACAAGAACCGTTGTTCATGCATCATTAGTGGTACTGGGATTAGACTTTATCTTAACTGCCATAATGTTTGGGGCAGGTTAATAAGGGTATTTTTATGCGACAAACCGTTAAATATGAATTTTGGGTAGGCTTATTTTTGTTACTGGGTATCGGTGCTTTAGTATTTTTAGGTTTACGAGTGGCCAATGTGCAAGGTTTCGGCGAAAACAAATCTTATACCGTCACTGCAACTTTTGATAATATCGGCGGGCTAAAAGTCCGCGCTCCTCTTAAGTTGGGCGGCGTAGTGATTGGTCGAGTGAGTGGTATTGAGTTAGACGAAAAAACCTATTTACCGAAGGTGAACATTGAGATTAACCAAGAATACGATGAAATTCCGGAAAACAGTTCGTTGTCGATTAAAACGTCGGGGTTATTGGGTGAACAATATATCGCGTTGACAATGGGCTTTGATGACGGCGAAACCGCCATGTTAAAAAACGGTAGCCAAATCCAAGACACCAAATCCGCAATGGTATTGGAAGATTTAATTGGTCAATTCCTTTATGGCGATAAAAAATCTGAAGGTGATGCGACAAACGCAGAACCGGCAGCAAAATAATATTTTAGTTAGGAGATTTATGATGAAAATCAATCAATTAAAAAAATGGTTTACCGTTTTAACTTTTGCCGTGAGCACACTTTTCGTGACAAGCACCGCAATCGCGGAAACCAATCCCTATGTGTTGATGCAACAAGCATCGGATAAATTATTTTCAGACATTAAAGCGAACCAAGGTAAAATTAAACAAAATCCGGACTATTTACGTACTATCGTGCGTAATGATTTATTGCCTTATGTGCAAGTGAATTATGCTGGTTCTTTAGTGCTAGGTTCATATTTTAAATCTACTACACCGGAACAACGCGATAAATTTTTCAAAGCTTTCCGAGATTTTATCGAACAAGCCTACGCGCAAGTATTGACCGCATACAGTAGCCAACAAATCCAAATAGAACCGGCAAAAGAAATCGGCGATAAAAACTTGGTGAACATTCGCGTGAATATCATGCAAACCGGTGGTGCAGCGCCGATTAAATTAGATTTTAAATGGCGTAAAAATAGTAAAACCGGGGAATGGCAAGCCTACGACATGGTGGCCGAAGGCGTCAGCATGGTCGTAACTAAACAAAATGAATGGAGCAGCATTTTACGTCAACAAGGAATTGACGCCTTGACTGCACAGATTCAAAAAACTGCGGCTCAACCTGTCACCTTAAGCAAATAATCTCGCCATGTTAAATTGGGATTTAGTACAAAACGATGATAAGATAGCGCTCCGATTTTCGGGGGAGCTATCTCGTAACACGTTGCTACCATTATGGCAGCAACGTGCTTCTTTTTTATCTGAGACAAAATTAACTCAAGCATATATCGAATGGGATTTAATCGGTGTCACGAGAATTGATTCCGCAGGCTTTGCACTGTTGTGCAATTTTTTACACGATAGCCAACAACTTCCTAATAAAACGGTGCGCTTAGTTAATCCCCCTCAACAATTACTTACGTTGGCGGACTTAGTCAATTTATCGGACTGGATTGCCTCGTTTACCGATAGTCATTAAAACGGAAAGCCGAATGGAACTGCAAGAAATTGAACGAATTTTAAAAGAAACGTTAAACCTGAATGAAGTTTACGCTCAAGGCGAAAATGCGCACTTTGGCGTGATTGTAGTAAGTGATGAAATTGCGGCCTTATCGAAATTAAAACAGCAACAAACGATTTATGCGCCGCTTATGCCTTATTTCAGTACGGGTGAGATTCATGCGTTGACGATCAAAACTTATACCACCGAAAAGTGGAAAATGGATCGTCTTTTACACCAAGCCAGTTAATTAGGATTTCTTTCATGGAAAAATTTCGTGTTTATGGTGGGCAGTCTCGTTTAAGTGGCACAGTGAGTATTTCCGGCGCTAAAAACGCTGCGTTGCCAATTCTTTTTGCTAGCATTTTAGCGACCGAGCCGGTTAAATTAACCAATGTGCCTGAACTCAAAGATATTGAAACCACACTTAAAATTTTACGTAAACTCGGCGTTATCGCCGAACGTGATGCCTCCAATGCGGTGCTGTTGGACGCATCCAAAATTGACCATTTCGTCGCACCTTATGATTTGGTAAAAACCATGCGTGCTTCTATTTGGGCGTTGGCTCCGTTAGTAGCGCGTTTTCACCAAGGTCAGGTTTCGTTGCCGGGCGGTTGTTCTATTGGTGCGCGACCTGTGGATTTGCATATCAGCGGCTTAGAAAAAATGGGTGCCGATATTGTATTGGAAGAAGGTTATGTAAAAGCGCAAGTCGCGGATCGTTTGGTTGGCACTCGCATTGTAATGGAGAAAGTGAGTGTTGGTGCAACCTTATCGATGATGATGGCGGCGACCCTTGCCAAAGGTACGACCGTGATTGAAAACGCCGCGCGCGAACCGGAAATCGTGGATACAGCCGATTTTTTAAATAAAATGGGGGCGAAAATTAGTGGCGCCGGTTCCGATCATATTACAATTGAAGGCGTTGATCGTTTAACCGGTTGTGAGCACCGCATTGTACCTGATCGCATTGAAACCGGAACATTTTTGATTGCCGGCGCGATTTCCGGTGGTCGCGTGGTTTGTAAGAATACCAAAGCCGATACTTTGGATGCGGTCATTGATAAATTACGTGAAGCCGGTGCACAAGTAGATATTGCTGAAGATAGCATTACTCTTGATATGTTCGGCAATCGCCCGAAAGCTGTAAACATCCGCACAGCACCGCATCCGGGCTTTCCGACGGATATGCAGGCACAGTTCACGTTATTAAATATGGTGGCCGAAGGCACCAGCATTATTACTGAAACCATTTTTGAAAATCGCTTTATGCATATTCCGGAACTCATTCGCATGGGGGGAAAAGCGGAAATTGAAGGCAACACGGCAGTGTGTCACGGTGTAGAGCAACTTTCCGGCGCCGAGGTGATGGCGACAGACTTACGTGCCTCAATTAGTTTAGTTTTAGCGGGTTGTATCGCCTCCGGCGAAACTATCGTGGATCGTATTTATCATATCGATCGCGGTTATGAACATATTGAAGAAAAACTTCGCAGTTTAGGCGCGAGAATCGAACGTTTTTCTGATCAAAATATAGAAATGTAATGTACCATTCGGTAAAACAAAAAAATGCGGTCAATTTAATCTGCCCCCCAAAATTTGGGGGCAGATCATTTTTAACCGCACTTTTTTTCTTCAAGTGATATCTAACCCGCTACTTGTTTTTCGCGGATTTCCGCCAGGGTTTTACAATCAATGCAGAGATCGGCAGTCGGACGTGCTTCTAGACGACGAATACCGATTTCCTCACCGCAAGAATCGCAATAACCGAAATCTTCGCTATCAAGTTTTTTCAAGGTAGATTCGATTTTTTTCATTAATTTACGTTCGCGGTCGCGGTTACGTAGTTCTAAGCTAAATTCCTCTTCCTGAGTCGCACGATCAGCCGGATCCGGGAAGTTCGCCGCTTCATCACGCATATGCGCTACGGTGCGGGATGCCTCTTCCATGATTTGTTCGTGCCAAGCCGTTAAGATTTTACGGAAGTGAAGAATTTGAGCTTCGTTCATATATTCTTCACCTTTTTTTGGTTGATATGGTTTAACGCCTGCAAGATCTAATAAACTTAGCGATGCTTTCGACATATCTCACTCCTAATACGAACAGATTTAAGCGTGAAGTTCACGACTTCCTGTCTTATCATTATAGTTCGTTCTCTACGACTTTTCTGAGAACCCGATTTTTAAGGGCGATATAAATAGCAGAACTTAACCGGTTTAGCAAATAGAATTTCCCGATTAGAACTGGATTTTGCGATCCTGATCGCAAGATTGTCGAGATAAGATTGTCCTTTAATAAAAATCCCACTAGCTTCGGCACATCTTTGTTTTTTTGCCGATCGCCATGCCTTTTAATTTATTCATCCTTGCCGGAGCGATGATTTTTGCCTCCCTTTCGTTGTTAGTTTTACCGGACTTTCTTTTGTTAACCGATAAAACCCTGTGGCTTTGTCTATTAGTGCTGATTCCGCTCTTATTGAGTGCTTATTTGTGTAAAAAAATATCGATTTACCGTATTTTGGCGGTGTTGATTATCATCGTTTCTGCATTAGCCTACGCTCATTCTTTCGCCCTAGATTTATTAAACCAAGCCAATTCGGTCTCGGCTCGCAAACAGCAATTAAGTTTTACCGTCGAGGAAGTGCTACATCAACAAGCATATCAAACAATCATTGCGCGAGCTCAATTGGCAGAAGGACAACCGGAACAACGTATTTTTTTGAATTGGAAAGCCAAAGAACGGCCTTTTTTAGGTGAACAATGGCAAGGCGAGGTTACTTTGCGCCCGCTTTCTGCAAGATTGAATTTGGGTGGATTTGATCGACAGCAATGGTATTTTTCCAAAGGTGTTATTGCCGTGGGAACGGTAAAAGAAGCGATTAAAATAGGTGAAAACTTTTCGTGGCGTACGACAAAATTACAACGTGCGTTACGACAAACCTCGGATCTGTCGCAACAAGGGCTTTTAATGGCGCTGGCATTTGGCGAACGGGCTTGGTTGGACAATACTTCTTGGAAAATTTACCAACAAACTAACACCGCACATTTAATCGCTATTTCCGGTTTACATATCGGCTTGGCGGCGGGCATTGGGTTTTTATTGCTGCGCGCATTACAATTTGCACTGCCGACATTGGCTATTCAACCGCTTTTGCCGATATTAAATGGGCTGCTTTTTGCGCTGCTTTATGCGTATTTGGCCGGCTTTAGCGTACCGACTTTACGTGCCATTTCCGCTTTAGTTTTTGTGGCTTTTATTCAATTTTCACGACGTTATTATTCCGCCTACCAGCTTTTCGTATTAGTGGTGGCGTTTCTATTGTTTTATGATCCGCTGATGCCCCTTTCTACCAGCTTCTGGCTTTCCGCCGGTGCGGTGGGGTGTTTGATCGTATGGTACCGCTATGTACCATTTTCCTTATTTCAATGGCGTCATAAACCTTTTTCGCCCAAAATTCAGTGGATTTTAGGGTTATTTCATTTGCAATTCGGTTTGTTAATACTATTCACCCCTTTGCAGCTTTTTTTGTTTAACAGCGTGGCAGCAAATGGTTTTTTTGCCAACCTGATTGCTGTGCCATTGTATAGCTTCTTGTTGGTGCCGTTGATTTTGTTTGCGGTATTGACCGATGGCGCTTTTTATTCTTGGTCATTGGCAAACGGATTGGCAGAAGCGATTACTCGGCTGATCGCTTTTTTTCAAGGTGAACAACTGACATTTTCCTTTCATTCGGTATTAATATTAACTGCAATTTGTAGCTTACTTTTTCTCCTACTGATTCGTTTTATTTATCGTGAACGAACTATTTCCCCGCAAAATTGGCAAATTAAACCGTCCCGCGGTTTTACCTTAAATACAATCGAACCTTGGTCTCCCGTTCGACGGAAAAAAATAACCGCAAGCTTAATCGGTATAGCATTTTTGTGCTTGTCTTCGGTGCTTATTCGACAATGTTCGGCACCGCATTGGCATCTTGACACGCTTGACGTAGGGCAGGGCTTGGCCACTTTAATTGTAAAGAATAATCGTGCGATTTTGTATGATACCGGCGCTGCATGGAAAGGCGGTTCTATGGCGGAACTGGAAATTTTGCCTTATTTGCGGCGTGAAGGTATTACGCCGGAAAAACTGATTTTAAGTCATGATGATAATGATCATGCCGGCGGTGCAAAAGCAATTTTCGAGGCTTATCCCAATGCGGTGCTAATTAGCCCTTCCGCGCAAAGCTACGGTGAAACGTATCGCATTGAATGTTTACAAGGCAAAGTTTGGCACTGGCAAGGTTTATCTTTAACTGTACTCTCTCCGCAGCACCGCATTGAACGCGCGGAAAATGCGGATTCTTGTGTGATTTTAGTCGAGGACGGTCGTCATCGCGTGTTATTAACCGGCGATGCAGAAATCAAAAACGAACAAGTATTCGCCCGTGCGCTGGGGAAAATCGATGTGTTACAGGTTGGCCATCATGGGAGTAAAACGTCCACCGGAGAATTTCTGTTAGCGCAAAGCAAGCCGGATATCGCCGTAATTTCCAGCGGACGCTGGAATCCGTGGAAATTCCCTCATCCTTCGGTGATGGAACGTTTGCGTCGTTATCAAAGTCGGGTGGAAAATACCGCGGTGTCGGGACAAATCAGAGTGAATTTTTATTCCGAGAAATTGACGGTTCAACGGGCGCGTCACGCTTTTTCGCCTTGGTATGCGCGGGAAATTGGATTCTCAAACGAATAACAGGTACAATGCCGCCAATTTTTTTACAAGATAATAATTATGCAAAATCAAAAATTACAAGACGATTTTTCTACTGTGCAGACTTTTAAGCGTTTGTGGCCGATGATTAAGCCTTATAAAGCCGGTTTAGTAGTGGCGGGGGGCGCTTTAGTTTTTAATGCATTGGCAGATTCCGGTTTGATTTACTTATTAAAACCATTGCTTGACGAAGGTTTCGGCGAAGCTGATCACAGTTTTTTGAAACTGATGGCATTTGTAGTGATCGGGGTGATTTTTTTGCGTGGTGCCACTAGTTTTGTGTCTAATTATTGTTTGGCTTGGGTGTCGGGCAAAGTGGTGATGAATATGCGTCGTCGCTTGTTTAAGCATTTGATGTTTATGCCCGTGAGTTTTTTTGATTGCAATCCTACCGGAAAACTTCTTTCGCGCATCACTTATGATTCCGAGATGATTGCCAATTCTTCGTCGAATTCATTAATTACCATCGTACGCGAAGGCGCCTATATTATTTCCTTGTTGGCGGTAATGTTTTATACCAGCTGGGAATTGACGATCGTGCTTTTTATTATCGGGCCGATTATTGCGGTGCTGATTCGCACAGTGTCGAAAATTTTCCGCAAATTAAGTAAAAACATGCAGGATTCCATGGGCGAACTAACCTCTACCACGGAACAGATGCTGAAAGGGCATAAAGTGGTGCTATCTTTCGGCGGACAATATGTGGAGGAAGAACGTTTTAATCAGGTGAGTAACGATATGCGCCGTAAAGGCATGAAAATGGTGACGGCGGATGCGATTTCCGATCCTGTGGTACAAATTATTGCCTCGCTTGCTCTCGCTGCGGTGCTTTATCTGGCAACCACGCCCTTAATTGCCAACGATAATCTGAGCGCAGGTTCTTTTACCGTGGTGTTTTCTTCCATGTTGGCGATGATGCGTCCGTTAAAATCTCTAACTAATGTAAACTCTCAATTTCAACGTGGAATGGCGGCCTGTCAAACATTATTTGCCATTTTGGATCTTGAACCGGAGAAAGATAACGGCAGTTACAAAGCCGAGCCCGCGAAAGGCGAAGTGGAATTTAAAAATGTCAGTTTTGCTTATCAAGGCAAAAATGAATTGGCACTTAATCATATTTCCTTCAAATTGCCGGCGGGAAAAACTATCGCTTTGGTAGGGCGTTCCGGTTCTGGTAAATCGACTATCGCCAATTTGGTAACGCGTTTTTACGATATTGAACAAGGCGAAATTTTACTTGACGGCGTGAATATTCAAGATTATCGCTTATCTAATTTACGCGAAAATTGCGCGGTGGTTTCACAGCAAGTGCATTTGTTTAACGATACCATTGCCAACAATATTGCTTACGCGGCGAAAGATAAATATTCCCGTGAAGAAATTATCGCTGCGGCGAAAGCGGCTTATGCACTGGAATTTATCGAAAAATTACCGCAAGGTTTTGATACGGTTATTGGTGAAAACGGCGCTAGTCTGTCCGGCGGTCAGCGCCAACGTTTAGCAATTGCTCGCGCATTATTGCGCAACTCACCGGTATTGATTTTGGATGAAGCGACTTCAGCATTAGATACGGAATCTGAACGCGCAATTCAAGCAGCATTGGAAGCATTGAAAAAAGATCGCACTGTATTGGTGATTGCACATCGCTTGTCCACCATTGAAAACGCCGATGAAATTTTAGTCATCGATCACGGCGAAATTCGTGAACGTGGCACTCACCAACAATTACTTGATTTAAACGGCGTGTACAAACAGTTGCATAATATGCAATTTAGTGGTTAACCACGGATGAATGAAAAACGCGAGTTAGAAAACTCGCGTTATTTTATTTTGTATGATTAGAAAGGATAGGCTATGCCATTTTGGTACTCTCATTCTAAACTCGCTTGGCTATTTTTGCCTTTTTCTCTTTTATTTTGGTTACTTAGCCGAATTCGTCGTGCGTTATTTTCTCTCGGCTTAAAATCCTCTTATCGCGCGCCGAAGCCGGTAGTGATTGTTGGCAATTTATCCGTTGGCGGCAACGGCAAAACGCCGGTAGTGATTTGGTTGGCTGAAGAATTAAAAAAACGTGGATTGCGCGCGGGGGTGATCTCTCGCGGCTACGGCAGCAAAGCGCAAAACTATCCTTTGCCGGTAACAGCAAACACGGATCCTGTTAAAGGCGGTGACGAACCCGTATTAATTGCAAAACGCACCGGTGTACCGGTAGTGATTGCGCCGAATCGGCGGCAAGCCATCGAATTGTTGTTAAAGCAAGCTGAGTGCGATGTCATTATTGCCGACGACGGTTTGCAGCATTACTCGCTACAGCGCGATGTCGAAATAGTCGTAATGGATGCCGAACGCGCGCTGGGCAACGGTTTTTTATTACCGGCAGGGCCTTTGCGCGAATTACCGAGTCGCTTGAAAAGCGTGGATTTTATTATTACCAACGGCGGCAAAAATCAGTATTCCAATGCGGTGCTGAAATTGATCCCCAACTATGCAATTAATTTAAAAACCGACGAGAAGCGCCCATTAAGCGCTTTCCAATGCGGTGCAGCTATCGCCGGCATCGGCAACCCGCAACGCTTTTTTACGATGTTGGAAAGGTTGGGAATTCGTTTGAGCGAAACTCAAGCTTTCCGAGATCATCAACATTTTTCTGTGGCTCAGTTGGAAAAAATAGCATCAAATCAACCGCTCTTTATGACTGAAAAAGATGCCGTAAAGTGCCAAGCTTTTGCTCAAGATAATTGGTGGTATGTGCCGGTGGAAGGAGAAATCGCCGATGCAGACGAATCCGGCGAAAATCTTGCGTGCTTTTGGGCAAAAATTGAAGCTTTAGTGGAGAAATATCGTCATGGCTGAAGGCTTAAATCCCAAATTGCTGGAAATTCTTGCATGCCCGCGTTGTTTGGCGCGCTTGCAATATGATGCGCAACATCAACGTTTGATTTGTCGTTATGAGCGTCTAGCCTACCCGATTAAAAACGGCGTGCCGCTGTTGCTTGCCGAAAAAGCAGAAACTTTGAAAGAATAAGGAAAAGATTATGACATTTAGCGTAATTATTCCCGCCCGTTTTGCATCGTCACGCTTGCCGGGCAAACCGCTGGCTGATATTGCTGGCAAGCCGATGATTCAACATGTATTTGAAAAAGCACGGCAGTCCGGCGCAAGCCGTGTAATTATCGCCACCGATAATAAAAATGTGGCGCAAGTGGCAAAAGATTTCGGTGCGGAAGTCTGTATGACCGCCGAACATCATAATTCCGGTACGGAACGTTTGGCGGAAGTGGTGGAAAAATTAGCCATTGCAGATGACGAAATTATCGTCAATATTCAAGGTGATGAGCCGTTAATTCCGCCGCGAATTGTGCGTCAAGTGGCAGAAAACTTAGCCAATTTTAAGGTGAATATGGCAAGCCTTGCGGTGAAAATTCAGGAGCCTCAAGAATTATTTAACCCGAATGTAGTGAAAGTGTTGACCGATAAAAACGGTTATGTGCTGTATTTTTCCCGTTCGGCGATTCCTTACGACCGCGATCAATTTATGAATTTGCAAGAGCCGGCGAAGGCGCAACTTGCCGATGTTTATTGGCGCCATATCGGCATCTACGCCTACCGCGCCGGTTTCATTAAACAATACGTGCAATGGGCGCCGACTGAGTTAGAAAATTTAGAAAAACTTGAACAGCTACGCGTGTTGTGGAACGGCGAACGCATTCATGTGGAATTAGCCCAAGAAGCGCCGGAAGTAGGCGTAGATACGGCAGAAGACTTGGAGAAAGTACGTTCAATTTTAGCCCGACATTGATTTTTATACGTTCGGTTGCATCTTGCCCATTCGTATTTTCCCGTTCGGGCTTATTTTTTATTTAAGCGCGTTTAGTCTAATTATTTGTTTTAAAGTGAAATTAATGAAAAGTATTCCTTTTATTTCAACCTTTCTTTTATCGACGTTTACCTTCGGATGCTCAAGCAATGAATCGGATGCTCGCTACGGCACCGCATTGAACTCTCAAAATAGCACCGCATTGAACCCAAGCTTTATTGCTTCAATTGGCGCGGATGCTACTTACGATAAGTCCCGCACGCCGGATAATTTTGATGATTACGTACAATTTTTAAAAGGCAAAGCGGCGGCACAAGGTGTGTCGAAATCTGTATTGGCGGCGCAAAATAATATCCGATATGTGCAAAAGGCTGTGGATTTAGATCGTGCACAAGCGGGCAGCGTTAAAAAACGTGACCCGAATGCACCGCCGATTTTAAATCCAAACGGCACGACAAACTATCTCAATAAGGTGCTGACCGATAATAAAGTAGCCATTGCCGAAACGCGTTATTGGGAAACTTCGGCGCCGTTGCAACGGGCCAGTCGACGTTATGGCGTGCAGCAGGAATATATTTTAGCGCTGTGGGGGATGGAAAGTAGTTTCGGGCATTATCAAGGTAATTATGACGTGCTGTCTGCTTTGGCTACGTTGGCCTTCGAGGGACGACGCGAGGCTTTGTTCGGGAAAGAATTTATCAATGCGATGAAAATGTTGGAACGCGATCATATTCGTCGCGAACGTATGCTTGGTTCGTGGGCGGGAGCTATGGGGCAAACTCAATTTATGCCGAGTGCGTTTTTAAATTATGCGGCGGACGGCGATGACGACGGCGTGAAAGATATTTGGACAAACCAATTTGACGCGTTCGCTTCTATTGCGAATTATCTACATACTGTGGGGTGGAATGATAAATTACCTTGGGGAGCGGAAGTGATGTTAACGCAACCAATGGCGTTATCTTTTGCCGGTGTTGAGAAAGAGAAAGCCCGTTCATTAAGTGAGTGGCAAAGCTTAGGCGTAGCGCCTTTGAATTTTAGTGCGCAAGAGCAAGAAAAATGGCGTGTCCTTGCCGATACGCCGCTTTGGTTAGTTCGCCCGGATAGAGAAGTGGGGCGCGTATTTTTGGTATCTAATAATTTCCGTACGATTTTAGATTGGAATAAATCTAATTATTTTGCGGTGAGTATCGGTATGTTTGCCGAGCGAATTAAGGACAGAGTGGGATTATAAGAATTCGGGATACAAAAAAGTGCGGCAAATTAATTGACCGCACTTTTGCGTTTAAGAGAGGAATTATTTTGCTGCCGGTGCTTGAGCCGGGGCAGGATTTAATTTTGCTTCGATTTGCGCGCTAAGTTGTGCTAAAGCTTGCATTTCGCTTTGTAATTGTTGTGCTTTTTCAACGTAAACTTTTTGTTCCGCTTCATCTTTAACATTAGCTTGTGCGACTAGTAATTCGCTTGCAAGAGCTAAGACGTTTTTTGTTTTAGTTTGTGCCGATTTAATTAAATCGGATTTAATTTCTAATGCGTCTAAGCTTGCGATGCTTGCTTGAACGGTTTTATTGAATTCTTCAATTGCTGCCTTAGCTTTGTTTTCATCTTGCGCAACGATTGCAGCTTGTAATTCTTGTTGTAGTTTTTGTTGGCTTTGCGCTTGCGCTGCACCCTGTTGTTGATTCCACGCAACTAATTTTTCGTAGTCCGCTTTTTCTTGTTCTTCTGCACTTAATGCAGGCGCTGTTTCAGCCGGTTTTGTTGCCTCAGCCGGTTTTGCTGCCTCGGCTTGTTGTGTTGCTTCAGCCGGTTTTGCTGCCTCAGTTTGTTGTGCGGTTTCTGGTTTTGCGTTATTCGCAGGTTTGTCCGCCGGTTTATCGCAAGCGGTTAAGAATAACGCGAATAATGCGGTTGCGCTGATTTTGGTAAATTTGTTCATAAATAATCCTTTAAGTTGAAATTTAAGTATATTTTTCTTAGCGGAAAAGCCAAGCCCTGTTAAGACCGTCTATTCTCGGCTTAGTTTCATTATTTTTCAAGAATTTATTTTAAGCCCGGAATAAATTCTGAAAGCGCGTGAATTTCTTCATCGCTTAAACGTTGTTTAGCCGGATTACCGGCACCGACAATTTTGCCACTTTTATGATCAAAAAGTGCGCTTGAAATTTCCTCTGCATTTAACTGATTGATAATTTTTGATTCGCCCATCGCCGGTTTTTCGCCGCTTTTGCCGTGACAAGTAGCGCAGGAACGTTTATAAATTTTTTCAGCCTTGGTTAAATCAGGATTAGCGGGGGATTCCGCTTGTACGAAAAAAGAAAAACAACAAAGCGCACCGAGTAAAAAGTAAATTCGTTTCATAACTTATCCTTTAAAAAGTTTATCCAACTCTTTTTGCGGAATTTTTCCCTCAAATTTTGCTTGAATATGGCCGTCTTTATCAATAATAAAAGAGGTTGGCGTACCGACTAATTGATAACGTTCTGCGGTGATTTTCATTTGATCTTTAATGACCGGTTGTGTGATTTGGCGTTTGTTCACCACGGCTTGCGTATCGGCTTTCTCTCCATCCACATTAATTGCGATCAATTGCACCTTATTTGGATTTGCTGCTGCGATGCCTTCCAATTCTTTTAATTCCGCTACGCAAACGCCGCACGTTTCCGACCAGAATGTGAGCAGACGTGTACCTTGCCAATCGCTTAACTTCGCTTGTTTGCCTTGCAAGTCGTAAGCGACAATTTCCGGCGCTGCATCGCCGAGACTGGCGGTTTGCTCTTTGCAGCAAACGGTGCAGAGAACTGCCGCACTTAGCGCCAGTAATTTTAATCGTTTATTTTTCATGTGTTTCCTCTTTGATGAATTTACCATGGTGTAAATAAATTACGCGATCGGTCAGCTTACCCAACTCGGGATTGTGCGTCACCATCACGATGGTTCGGCCTTGACGGTTTAAGCGTTGCAATAAATCAAGCACTAAGGCCTCATTTTTTTCATCCAAATTGCCTGTTGGTTCATCGGCGAAAATTACCGGTGGCTGGTTCACCAAGGCGCGCGCGATACAAACCCGTTGTTGTTCGCCGCCGGAAAGCTGACTAGGACGGTGTTCAATGCGGTGCTCTAAGCCGACTTGTTTCAGTACCGCTTTGGCAGCGGCTTCATCAATCACGCTATGATAATGTTGCGCCAACATCACGTTTTCCAACGCTGTCAAATAAGGAATTAAATGGAATTGTTGGAACACCAAACCGATTTTTTCTGCGCGGAAGCGTTGACGACCGGTTTCATCCAGTTGTGCCGTATCTATGCCGTCCAATATCACTTTGCCCTCGCTGGCGGTATCTAATCCGGTCAGAATATTCATCAAGGTAGTTTTACCCGAGCCGGATGCGCCCATAATGGCGACAAATTCGCCTTCGGCAATTTGAATGTTAATGTCTTCCAGCGCTGTCACTTGGTCGAAGCGTTTGTATAAATGCTGGGTTTCGATTACAAAATTAGTCATACTTTTCTCTTTGTGCCATGGGTGGATCTACCCACGGTTACGTATAAGCGTTCCCCGTTGGGGAACTTACAATTTCTACCCAAAAGAAAAGGGTAGGGCTATGCTTAACCTAGAGTAACGAATTACCCTAGACATAAAAATTACTCTCCCTTCAAAACATTCGCCATTTGAATTTTTAGTGCGCGGCGGGTCGGTACGATTACCGCGATCAAGGCGACGAATAATGATAAAACAATGGTGATGGGAATTACCGGCAAGCGCATATCGATGTAGGCTTTAAACACGGTGAATCCTAAAATTTGCGCCAATAAATAGCCAAAAATTAAGCCCGCAATGATAGCTGCTGCAGCGATAATTAAAATTTCCGTACAGATTTGTTTAATAATATCCGATTGTTTTGCACCTAAGGCTTTTTGTAGGGCAAATTCTTTAGCGCGTTCGCCGACAATTGCGATTAAGGTGGTGTTCACGCAAAGTGTCGCCAGCACTAAAATCACCAGTGAAATTAATCCCATCAAGCCTTTGATTTTATCCAAAATCTGTCCTTCAGAGGCCGATACTTTACGAATTGGGCGCGCAACCATATCGGGATATCGCTGCATGATTGTTTCGGCAAAAACATCCGCTTGGCCGGATTCGTTTTTTACGTTAAGTAAGCCATTATTGGCAAGCCCTTCTTTTTCCAACCAATTTTGTGCAAAATCAAGATTCACGATCAGCATGTTATCGGTGGCGTCGCCGGCTTCTACAATGGCTTTAATGGTAAATTGATGTTTTTCTATCGAATTTTTGCTCAATTGCAATTTATCGCCGATTTTTAAGTGGAGACGTTCCGCCAAGGTTTTGCCGATCATCGCATTGCGATCGTCAAAGTTCACATTAATTGGTGTGCCGCTAATTTGCCAATAAGGCGCAAGAATATGCATATTTTCAAAGCGCACCCCCATGATGACGATTTTTTCCAATTCACTACGTGCAACACCATAAATATAAGGGCTAGCGGCACTGATTAAGCCGTGTGGGGCTTGTTGTAATATCTCATCAAAGCGATCGACCTCAATCATACCGCCGGTTGTCGAACCGATATAGAAATTGGCACCGAAAGTGCGCAATTCTTGGCTCATTTTTGTGTTGATATCAAAATACACGGCGGCCATCGCTGTCACGATACTTGCGCCCACAGCAAGCGCGGTGAAAATAATTGTTACGCGTTGTAAACGCAGGCGAAGCGCACGGAAAATTAAACGCCAGAACATCGTTTTATTAGCGGCCATACAGTACCTCCACCGGATACAATTTGGCAATGCGGTGCGCTGGGAACCAAGTACCGATTAGCGCAATAAGGACGGATAATGCCAACACGCACGGAATGACAATCCAAGCAAAACTTAATGGCGCACCGAATAATGTTGTACCAATAAATTTCGCCAATCCCCAGCCCGCAATACAACCAAAAGCGCCGCCGATAAACGCACTGAGAATCGCTTCGCAATAAAATAGTAATACAATTTGCCATTGATAAGCGCCAAGCGCTTTCATTAAGCCGATTTCTTTTGCCCGTTCGATAATAGAGGAGCTCATTAACGAAGCAATCCCCATTGCCGCTGCGATTAATGCCGCTATGGTCACGACGGCAAGCAATAATTGAATTTTACCGATTACGATACCTTCCGATGCCGCCACTTGCCAAATCGGGCGTACTACTGCGCCGGAAATCGCTTCTTCCAATTGGTGGGAAATGGAGGAAACATAGGCGGTACAGTACCAGCGATCGTATTCTTCCGCATCTAACGCATCGCTATTGATGCGTGCTTTGCGGGAAAGCGTATTTTCCGGTACTGTCAGCGCGGACACTTTGACCGATTGTACTTTACCTTCCAAACCGAGTAAGGCTTGCGCCGCGCTTAACGGCATTACGATTAGGTTATCTTCTGCACCACCGGTGGTTAAAATACCTTGAATTTTGATTAAACGTTGATTGTCAATGTCACCTTCTTGATAACGCAGATTTAAGCGATCACCGATTTGCCAACCTTTATGTTTGGCAAGTTGGGCGCCTACGAGTACGGGAATTTGTTCGCCGAAATTATCCTCTGTGTCATTCACCCATTCGCCTTGTACTTGCCAATAGGGGCTAATAATACGCTGTCCGGTGTGATAGTCCTCTTCATCCGGTACGGCGATGTGATGATCGAAAAAGGTGCCGAGAATACTGATGTTTTCGCTCGCAGTGGCAGCAGAATGAGCGTCAGATATTGGCAACGCTTTTTCAGCTTGTACCTTTTTAGCTTGAACCGTAGCCGTCAGTTGTGGGGCAAAGCCGACAATATTATTGCGCCAGAAAATATCTTTAATCGCTGGCAGTTCTTTTTCATCAATAAAATCTTGGCTTGCCAATGCGGTGCCGGTATTGAACTCTTCCGAGAGCACCGCATTGCCGGCCGGTTCGATTAAAATATTCGCACCGTAAGATTTTAGCTCTTTCGCCATTTTGTCGCCGATGTCGATGGATACCGCAAGCAGCGCAGAAACTAAGCAGGCCGCCAAGAAAATGGTGATTATCGCCAATAATTTGCGTTTAATGCCGAATCGCCAAGATTGAAATAACATTCTTGCTAACATCGTTATTCCCCTTGTTTTTTCAGGTTACCGAGGTATTTTTCCGGATTATCGCGGAACAGCTCAAGATTTTCCTCATTTTCAAAGAAATAAGTGTGATTTTCATAGCTGTATTTGTGCTCGGTTTCGATGTTTTTAAGCTTTGCGCCACTAATCGGATCTTGCACGTTGATTTCCACGATGGTGCTAAATAAATTCAGTCCATCCTCCAAAGAGGCACGATTAATTACGACGTCATTTTCCGTTTGTTGCCAATTTTCTATGGGCACCGGATTACAACCGCCCGGTTTGCCAATGGATGGGATAAACATATGTACGCCACAGCCCACGCAGACCACTTGGTTGTCTTGCATCACATAACCTTGATCTCCGCACAATAAGCAGGCATCAAATACCGCTGCGAGACTGATTTTCGCCGGTTGGCGGTTAATTATGAAAAAACGTACCGCTTTTCCGTCATCGGCAATCCAGACAAAACGATGCAGTTTACCGTCTTTTACTTGCTCAATAGGAATATGTAAGTTTTCTTCTTCATCTAATGTAACCGGCTGCGCTTCAGAAAGTTGGGGTGGACGCGAGGCGATTTGTTCCCAGTAGAGTTGGTTTGTCACAATAATTACCGCGGCAAGCGCGCCCCAACGGATGAGGCGACGAGAAATTAGTGCAGCTGCTAATTTTTGACGTTTTTCAATTGGATTTCCCGCTTGTGCCACGGCTTGTATGCGGGCGCGGTGAATGCTTCCGTAGAATAGCCCGATAAATAACAGAATTAATGCAGCACAAATATAGTTTAAATAACCGGTGATTTCGCCGGATTTTGCTACGAAACTTAAACGCGGTTTAGTGAGTTCGATGAGTTGCAATTTCATCAAACTAAGCATCAATTCACCGATGATTGGAATAATGAGGCAGACTAAAAGTAACGCGATGAGACTTTTAAATTGAGCGATGAATTTTTTGTGTGTTTTTTCGCTTTGCTGGAAGAGAAAATAAATCCAAGCACCGAGGGACCCGCAAAAAATAATGCCAAAAATAACAGCGCTGGCGTGCAAAATAAAATCGGTGTTGATGACGTCAATATTGGTGAGCGTGCCAATATTTGGATCCTTCGCCCATAAATTGCCGGCGATAAACATCAATAAAAATTGCCAGAAATAAGCGAGTTTGCGTGCATTAAAACATTGGCTGGTGGCGAATAGAATGAATGTCGCAAGCAAGAAAATTGTAAAACCGAGATTGAAAGTTTGTGTGCCAGGTGAATTCAGACGTAGAGTAACACCGACCAAAAAGGCGAGTAACGAACCCCAAATTATGCCTTTTAGGTAAAGATCGCGAGATTTGGCCCATGCCGCACCGAGTAAAAGGCTGATGGGAAGCAGAGTTTGTAGTAGGAAGGTGAAGAAGTAATTCATAGATTAGTGTAAAGCTTGAAGTTAATAACTTCGCTCTCTCCGTTTACAGAGGGAACTGTCGCGTAGCGACTGGGGGAGGGATTGTAACGATGTTACAAAAATAATATTAGATTTAATCGCTTTTTTCCCTCCTTCCGCCTTCGGTACCTCCCTCTGTAAACAGAGGGAGAGAAGGAACAGAGATTATTTTATCCCCGTAAATTTAAATTCATAATTTACATCAAAAGGTTTCCACCAACGGCCAACGCCGGTTTCCTCGTCAGTATGGCGGTGCATACCAGCTTTTGATGGCGGATCGATGTGGTAAGTTAATTTATAGTTACCCACACCCATCATTTTTACGTTTGCACCATAGTGTGGACCGTCACCTGCAACCATTGGCATGAAGGTGCCTTCTTGTTTTTCGCCGGTATCGGTATTCACTAAAGTATAGTTAATCGTAAGGTACGGCATCCATTCGCCGTCGCCGAAACCGTTTTTGTTACCTTTCACCGCGTGAATATCCGCTTCCAAATGAATATCGGATTTGGCCGCCGGTAAACCCATGCCACGCGGTTCCATATCAATCGGTTTTAAATACACGGCAGCGATTTCCATTTCATTCATGGTTACGGCTTCACCGATCGGATATTCGGTAAAGGCGTTGGCGCTAGCGGCAAACAAACCTGCTGCAAGTGCGGTCGCGATAAGTGCTTTTTTCATATTTTTTCTCCTGAGATGAAGGTTAGGTTTATATCATGCAAGGACAAATTATATTTGTCCCTACGTTTAATTCACTTTTTTGCTTTGATATTTCATCACCGCTAAAGCAAGAACGGCAGCGATAATTAAAATACCTTGTGGCACAAGGGTTTCCACGTAAGGATAGATGCCCAACCACGTAATTTCAGGTACGCCGTTTATCAGGGTTGGTTCAAATAACTTACCTTCGATCAATTCCAGTACGGATTTACCGGCGAATACGAACGCCATTACATACATAAAACTGCCTGTGAACATAAAAAACGGTTTGAGCGGTAATTTCACCACAGTGTAGCGCATGATGAAGTAACAGACGGCAAGTAATAATGCGCCGACCAAAAAGCCGCCGAAAAGGTAGGTTAAACCGAGAGCACTTTTGGCATCGCCGGCTAGCGCATAGTAGAACAACACGGTTTCGGCGCCTTCACGATAGACTGCCAAGAAACTGGTGAACCACAAACCGGCGAGTGATCCTGCCGTCAATGCGGTGCTAATTTTGCCTTCCAAATAACGTTTCCAGTTTTGCGCTTCCACTTTGGAAAGCAACCAGTAACTCATCATAAACAGCATAAATACAGCGATGATCATGGTGAAACCTTCCAACAGTTCACGGTTTTGTCCGGAATTTTCAAAGATAAGTTGAAAGAAAAACGCCGTCACTAGGCTGGCGAATAAGGCGACATAAACGGATTGGCGAATTACCGGCAATTTGTCTTGATGATTATTTTTTACTAAGTATGCCACAATCGCAGCAACGATCAGTAAAGCTTCCAAACCTTCGCGCAAAATAATCAGTAAACTATATAAGAACAACGACCAATCACTTTGTTCGCCACCTTGTAACATATCGACCGCTTGGTTTAATCTGTCGGACAAGCCTTTCGCTTGCTCTTGTAACTTATCTCCTTGTTCAGCTTTCATTAAGCTTACAAGACGGGTGAAATAGCCTTCCAATTCAGCTTTGAAATTGCTATCGCGCGAACCGATTTTGTTTTCCATACCACTGTTTTCGAATACGTCGAAGTAAGTATCTTGTACGGCAAGAATTGCTTTTTTGTGTTCGCCTTTTTCATAAAGCATGATGGCTTGTTGAATATTTTGATTCACTTGTTTGGCGATGTTTTGCCAATCCTGTTCTGCTTGTTCGGTGGTTTGCGCCACTTGTGTTGATTGACGGTTTTGTTCTTCGCGTGTGGTCGGTAAACTCGGTAGTTGCTCTTCAATATCTTGCAAAAGATTGGTGCTTTGATAGGCAATTTCCGTCATTTGATCTGCTTGTTCGCTTAGACGAATCAAATTATAGAATTGTTGGTTGATCGCGGCGGATTGTTCGGAAGAACGATGAGTACGAATTGCCATTTCCATTTCGGAATTTTTATAGCCGTCATATTGCGCTTGTTGGAAGGCCTGTTTGGCTTTACTAAAATCCCCTTGCTGATAGGCTTCGATAGCTTGCGCCACGAGATCATCGATAGTTTTAAAGCTCTCTTGCCAGTAAGGCAGAATTTGATCGTTTTGATAAACGCCATGTTGCCCATCGGCATTTAATTGATGCCCTTCCGTTAACGAAGGAAGAACCTCTTGTAGCGCTTGTTTTAAGCCATCGATTTTTGCTTGGATTTCATTGAGAGGTTTACCTTCGCCAATCATTTTACGGATTTCACCGAAGGCGGCTTCCATTTGATAACTTTTTTGTGCGGAGAAATTAATTCGAATTGGTCCTTCTAAATTTTCAAACACTTCAAAATAAGCCATTTGCACTTCCGTACGGGCGTCATCAGGATTGTTTTGTCGGAGAAGGGCGGTAGTTTTATCCAATCGAGCGGTAATGTCTGCGACTCGTTCTTGATAGTGATCTTGCGCTAAAGCAAGTTGTGAAAGGAAAAAAGTAAACAGCAACGCGCTATAACGAATTATACGCAACATTGAAAACTCCAAATGCGATTTGTTCTTATTTGAATTATTATGCTTGAGTGAGAAAAAAATCTCAAGGCAGATTTTATGGTTTTGTGATATTGATCAAATTCTGTGAAAAGATGGAAACGTGTGGGATATTTTTAAAACGTTTTTAAAATGAAAAAGGCACAGAAAAAATCCGTGCCTTTGAGTTTTTTTGAACCGAGTTAGTTGAACATTGCGGAAATCGATTCTTCGTTGCTAATTCGACGAATGGCTTCTGCGAGCATAGAAGAAAGGGTGAGCTCTCTCACTTTGCCGAGTGCTTTCATTTCCGGTGAAAGCGGAATGGTATCGGTGACCACAATTTCGTCAATCGCATCGCTAGCGAGATTTTTCGCTGCGGCACCGGAGAATACTGCGTGAGTAGCATAAGCAAATACGCGTTTCGCGCCGCGTTCTTTAAGGGCTTCGGCCGCTTTGCATAAAGTACCGCCGGTGTCGATCATATCATCTACAAGAATACAATCGCGATCTGCTACATCGCCGATGATATGCATGACTTGTGCAACATTTGCGCGTGGACGACGTTTGTCGATAATCGCCATATCTGTGTCGTTTAACAATTTTGCAACAGCACGGGCGCGCACGACGCCACCGATATCCGGCGAAACAACGATTGGGTTTTCAAGGTCAGTTTTTTTCAAAATATCGCGAATTAACACCGGTGAACCGAACACGTTATCAACCGGTACATCAAAGAAACCTTGGATTTGTTCAGCGTGTAAATCGCAGGTTAATACACGGTCGATCCCTACAGTGGAAAGCATATCTGCCACGACTTTTGCAGTGATCGGCACCCGCGCTGAACGTACGCGACGGTCTTGGCGAGCGTACCCGAAATAAGGAATAACAGCAGTGATACGGCCGGCGGATGCACGACGTAACGCATCCACCATGACGATTAATTCCATTAGATTATCGTTGGTTGGTGCGCAAGTTGACTGGACAATAAATACATCTGCGCCGCGCACGTTTTCGTTAATTTGAACTTGTATTTCACCGTCGCTGAAACGACCCACAGTCGCATCGCCTAGTGAAATATATAGACGTTCGGAAATGCGCTTTGCAAGTTCAGGAGTCGCATTACCCGCGAAGAGTTTAATATCTGGCATATTGTGATAACCTCAGGTTAGATTGTAGATAAATTAGGGAGATAATATCGTTTCAGCATTTGGTGTAACGGAGAAACATTGAGTCCTTTCGCAACAAAACCGGATAATTCCGCCGGTTTTTGTTGAAAGCAGGCTTGTGCGTCGATTTCCCGATCAAATTCCGCGAACACGCAAGCGCCGGTTCCTGTTAATCTTGCCGGCGCATATTCTAGCAACCAGTTCAGGGCTTTTTCAACGCCCGCGTAATGATTTCGTACAACTTTTTCGCAATCGTTTTCGTATGGCGAATTAAGCAAAGTTTTTAGCGTGCGTTTTGGCGTATTTCGCACTAAATCGGGAGCGTTAAAAATTAGCGCAGTCGAAATAGAGCAGGCCGGTTTTAACACGACGAACCATTTTTCTTTCGGTTCGCAATAAGTGATTTTTTCGCCTACCCCTTCGGCAAATGCAGCATGACCGTGTACGAAAATCGGCACATCGGCACCTAGTGTTAAGCCTATTTTGGCCAGTTCATGAACGGGCAAATTTGTTTTCCAAAGTACATTGAGCGCGACCAATGCGGTGCCCGCATTGGAGGAGCCACCACCTACGCCGCCGCCCATAGGTAGGATTTTATCCAAATGAATATTTGCGCCTTGTTTGATTTGTGTGTGTTTTTGCAATAATTTGGCTGCGCGATAAATCAGATTATCTTCAGTTTTAAGTCCGGAAATTTCGGGTGTAATTAGAATTTGATCGTCTTGTTCGCGAATGTCGATTTCAAGCCAATCGCCGAAATCAAGGAATTGGAAAAGTGTTTGTAACTCGTGGTAACCGTTTGGTAATTTGCCGTTAATGTAAAGGAATAAATTGAGTTTTGCCGGGCTTGGAAAGCGGTTCGGTTGGTCAAGCTCAGGGGAGGAAAGCACGTGCGAAAATGAGTAAGTTTTCATTAAAATTCCCATTCGTCTACGCGAATTTTTAAGGTTTGAGAGGTATTTTGATTTTTCAGTAAAATATTTTCCGGCATAGCATTTTGCGCGTGATAACTTAAATAATCCGCTGTCCAGACGGAGCCGTCGAGTGAATAACTAAAAGCACCGAGAAAATGATTTTGGCCCACTTGGTAATCTGAATGCGGTGCTGGTTGACCTTTCAACCAATAGGCCAAATGTTCCAGCGGTATATCCATGCCAATCATTTTTTGCAGCAATAATTTGGCATTACTCGCAGATTGTTGGTTGCCGTCGTGATCGGATACGGTCATGCCGTTTTGATGCATTTCAATTAATAAACTGGATTTGCTAATTAAAGAATAAAGTTTCAATCTGTAAGAGCGTGGGTTTTGATACTGCCATTCAAAGCGACTGGAAAAACGTTCTTGCGGACTGATGTAGCCGATTTGCCCTTTGGCATGATAAGCGCGGATTTTTTCTATTTTTTGCAGATGTTGAAGCCAAGTTGTATCGCTTTTATCAAGATATTGCACATCGTTAGGACGTTCGAGGTCTGATGTACAGGCACCAAGTATCGCTGTGGCGAAAAGTGCGGTGAAAAATTTTAATTGTTTCATGATAATGCTTCGACCAAAAAATTGCGCGTATTGTAAGGGGTTAAATTTATCGAGTAAAGCTTGTTCTAACAGGCTTGATATGTATTCTTGGCATCACTTATCGCTTTGCTTCGGCGACGGGTTAATTCGTTGTGAATGCCTTCTTTTTCAAATCCATCGGCGATCACTTGTTGTACATCCGTTTGATTTGCGACGCTAAGCAGGGCGTTAATATAATCAATTTGCGGATATTCTTGATACTCAAAGCCAGTTCTACCGCGCGTGTCTGCAAGGCAAACGAGTAAAAATTCTTGGAAGCGTTGCGGTTTTCGCCATACATCAAAACGGTTAAATAATTTTATTATGGTTTCTGCACGAAGTTCAAAGGCTTTGTGAATATGCGAGTGATATTCGCAAGCCAATTCCGCCAACGCCTGATAATAATTTGGCACACGGAACCGCTTGCAAAGTTCGCGTGTTGGTTTAATGCCCGCTTGTTCGTGCCCGTAATGATGCGGCAAAATCTCTTCCGGCGTGAGTGCTTTACCGAGGTCATGACAAATCGCCGCAAAACGCACTGCGCCTTTGTTTATTTCCGGCTTGTCTTGCGTGAGTTTTACCGCTTGCTGCAGCACCAACATGGTATGTATAAAGCTATCGATTTCAGGATGATGTTGTGGCGGATTTGGCACGCCATAAAGCGCATTTAATTCAGGAAAAAGCACCTTTAATGCACCAATTTGGCGAAGCGTTTCAAAGTAAATTTCAGGATTTTTTTCGTTAAGTGCTTTTTCTGTTTCCAACCATACGCGCTCGGCGGTTAAATACGAAAGTTCGCCGCTTTGGGTAAGTGTTTTCATCAGCGCTAAGGTTTCCGGCGCAATGGTAAAACCTAAGTGATGAAAACGTGCGGCAAAACGGGCGACGCGCAGCACGCGTAGCGGATCTTCAGAAAATGCGGGGGAAACATGGCGTAGAATGCGGTGCGCTAAGTCAGTCTTACCATGATAGGGATCGTGCAGTCGGCCTTGCATGTCTAACGCCATCGCATTGATGGTGAGATCGCGGCGAATCAGATCTTGTTGCAGCGTAATTTCCGCTGAAAAATCACAAATAAAACCGGTATAACCGCAGCCGGATTTGTGCTCGGTTCGTGCAAGCGCATACTCTTCTTTGGTTTTAGGATTTAAGAAAACAGGGAAATCTTTGCCGACTTGTTGGTAGCCTTGCGACAGCAGCATTTCAGGCGTAGCGCCGACAACGACCCAGTCACGATCTTTAATCGGTAAGCCTAATAACTGATCGCGCACCGCACCGCCTACTAAATAGATTTCCATCGTTTTTCCTTAAAAAACAAGTGTCAAATTAATACTCAATGTGATGCATGATTATGCCCAATCATCACGACGTTTACGTCTCGGTAGAATATGCGGAATAATTAAGCCAAGTAACAAGCCGAAGCCCAATACGCAACCGCCATAAATAAACCATTGAACGGCGATTTCGCGTTTACCCGCATCTAGCACGGCTTCTAAATCACGATTTTTATTTTTGGTGATTTCAAGCTCGCGTTTGAGCTGAGCATTTTGTTCCAACAACTCGTTGCTTTGTTGCTCAGATTGTTTGGTGCGGCGTTGCATTTCCACGGTACGTTGTTGCCAATCGCTGTCTAAGTGATTGAGTTTTAAGGTCAATTCTTGAATTTGCGCCTTTAACTGCGGGTTTTCTAATTTACTGCTTGGCGTTTTACTTAATTCAGCGGTTAGGATCCAAGCTTCACGGTTTTTGCCGTCGCGAATCAGGCTGTATTTGCCTTGTTGTTCCAACACATTAACTTGTTCGCCGGATTGAATCATACCGGCAATTTTGAATTGCTCGCCCGCACCGCGGCGAAGATAAGTGTTAAGATTTTCCGTGACATATTGCGTCTCGGCGTATGCGGAATTTAGCACCGCATTGAATAGCAGACCAGACAATAAAAGCTTCAGTTTTGACATGATTCTCCCTTACATAAAATGCTGAAAAATTCATCCTCTAATAGGATATTTATCGGATGAAAAAAGTGCGGATTAACCGCACTTTTTTTATTTTATTGGTGAAAGACTGCCCGTAATGTATAGAAAATGACGGTCGCAAAGAATGCGCCGGCAGGCAATGTAACCACCCATGAACTGATGATATTACGAATAACCGTAAGATTTAACGCCGCGATACCGCGTGCAAAACCGATACCTAAAATTGCGCCTACCAGCGTTTGCGTGGTGGAAATCGGTAATCCGGTACCAGAGGCGACCACCACCGTCATCGCGGTGGCAAATTGTGCGGCGAAGCCACGGCTCGGGGTTAAATCGGTAATGCCGGAACCCACGGTCGCCATTACTTTTTGTCCCATGGTGATTAAACCGACCGCGATACCTAATGCGCCTAGCGGTAAGATCCACCAAGCAAGCGCGCCACCGGAAATGATTTTACCGCCTTCATTTACGATAGAAACCACCGCAGAAAGGGGGCCGATGGCGTTTGCCACATCATTGGAACCGTGCGCAAATGCCATTGCGCAGGCGGTTAATAACATTAAAATGCTGAAGATTTTTTCTACCGCACCGAAGGACCCTTTATTTACCGCTTGTGTGAAAGCTCGACTTTTAAAATAGAAATGGCAGAAGAGCATGCCGATAACACTGATTAGCAGGGAAATTATCAGCGTTTCGCTGTCAGACAGGTTTAATCCTACGTGTTTTAAGCCTTTTGTCATGGTTACGATACAAAGAACTAACACAGTGATTCCCATGTAATAAGGGCCGAATTTTTGTGCATTTTTAAGTGGTTGATCCGTATCAAAAATGAGCTTTTGCGTGCTGGCAAAAATTGCGTAAGCGAGAAGACCGGCAATCACCGGCGTGATGAACCAGCTGCCGACGATACTGCCGATATTCGACCAATCGACGGAACCCGGTCCGAGTGTAATGCAGGCAAAACCAATAATTGCGCCGATAATAGTGTGCGTACCGGAAACCGGCCAGCCCATTTTGGTGGCGATAAATAACCAAGCACCGGAAGCGAACAGTGCAGAAAGCATACCGAGCGCTAAAATATCCGGCGTATCTGTAAATTGCATCGGATCGATCACGCCGCTTTTAATGGTTTCCGTTACCTCGCCGCCGGCAAGATATGCACCGGCAGATTCAAAAATTAATGCGATAATAATTGCTTGTTTTGCTGTAATCGTGCCGGAACCGACCGAGGTCCCCATTGAGTTTGAAACATCGTTGGCGCCTATTCCGAACGCCATAAAAAAACCGAAAACGGCGGTAATCAATACCAGCCATGTTCCATATTGATGAATAACTTCCATAGTGAATTTCCTATGTTGATATTTTTATTATGAACGCGCCAGCATTAATTCGATGCGTGAGCCGACGCGTTGAGCTTGGTCGGCAAGCACACCGACCCATTCGATAATTTTATATAAAAACATGACATCAATCGGATTGTAGCGACTTTCGATGGTATAAAGCATTTTACGTAATTTAATTTGCATTTGATCAGTATCGTCTTCAATGCTATCGAGTTCTTGAATCATATTGTTGACTAAATTTAACTCTCTTCCCTTAAAACCGGTTTCCAGCAATTTGTCCATTTCCTCAATCACCAAATGCGCTTGATGAATGGAATCCAAGCTACGTTTCACATAGTGCAAAAATTCTTCCTGCATTTCTTCAGGAATGCCGAATTGGCGCCCGATCATACGTCCGGCAATGTCTTTTGCATAATTGGCGAGCTTATCTTGTTGTGTCACCAATTCTAATAAATCGGTACGATCGATAGGTAAGAACAAACCCCGAGGCAATTTCAAACGAATTTCACGTTTCAGAGTATCCGCTTCACGTTCGCGTTGGGAAATTTCCAAGCGGGTATTTTCCGCATTTTCCCAATCCTTTAAGAAGGTTTTTTCAAAAAAAGGAATTAAAAGATCGCAACATTCGGTCACTTTATCGGAATGTTTTTGCAAAGGTTTTAAAGGCGAATGGGCAAATAATCCGAGAATATTATTCATTGCCATAAGTGATTGACTCCATAAAAGGGGTAAAAAAATTCGTGCGCATATTACTTGATTTCAGTGCAAATTACACGAAAAAGATCTTGATTTATTTACACTTACTTGTATATTTAAACAGTTAAATTCAGTGGGGTTCACTATTATGAATAATGAAATCGAACTTAAACTTGCGGTATCTTCAGCCTCATTCTCTCTTTTAGAACGACATCTACAACAATTCACTCCGCTAGAACATGGAAGCATTTTTCTCGCTAACACTTATTACGATTATTCCGATCATTTCCTTGCCAAACAAAAAATGGGCTTGCGCATTCGCCAAGAAGAGCAAACATTTACGTTGACCTTAAAAACCGATGGAACAGTCACGGGCGGATTGCATAATCGTCCGGAATATAACTTATCGCTTATCGCTAAAGAAACCCCGACTAACGAACAATTACGTACATTATATCCTTTTGAACAATTACCGAATGAGCCGTTGCAAATCGTTTTTTCGACGGATTTTAACCGCACTTTTTGGTTGATTCCGTTCCGTCATTCGCATATCGAAGTGGCTTTTGACCAAGGCAAAATCATAGCAGGCGAACGTGAAGAGCCGATTTGCGAAATCGAATTTGAATTGAAAAAAGGCCAGGTCAAAGATCTTTTCGATTTTGTCGAAACCTTGCCTTTTACGCAAAATATTTATTTCAGCAGCGCCAGCAAAGCCAAGCGCGGTTATCGATTAGCTCTACCTTTTTCCGTCACGGATTGGCTTAATAAATGGCGTGATTTTTTACAAGCACAACGCGAAGCAAATTCGACGAATTTCCCTACACCCTCCAATGCGGTGCTCAATGCGATGTCCGATGCGGGTTTCAATGCGGTGCCGGATTCGAGGTTCAATGCGGTGCTCACCATGGAGCAAACTTTGGTAGAGGAAACGCTGGCTGTTCCGATTGCGTTTTTCAGCCAAGATTTTATGAAAACCGTCGAACGCGTGGGCGCGTTTTTCAATCTTTATCATTATTACGATGAAAACCCAAGAATAATTGAAGCGATGGCCAAGTCCAAAGACATCACCGATTGGACCGATATTCTGAAAAGCAATCAATATTTTCTAAGTGAGATTCAGAGCCTGATTCGTTTTCACAGCGAATGCAAGGACAACGTTAAAACACTCGAAAAATTAACGATGCTTCTGCAAAGTCGAACCTATTTTGATCGAATGATTCAACTGATGCGATTGGCGGTATAGCTTTTATTTTTTATTAAACAATCGGAAACAAAAAATAAATAAAGGAATAAAAAATGGCAAAAGCCCCGAAAACGGCTTATGTATGTAATGATTGCGGTGCGGAATTTTCCCGCTGGCAAGGGCAGTGTTCTGCTTGTAAGGCTTGGAATACTATCAGCGAAGTGCGTTTAATTTCCGCGTCCAAACCGAAAAATGACCGTTTCAGCGGTTACGCCGGTGAAACTCAAGCGAAAATTCAAACTCTTTCTGAGATCAGTTTGCAGCAAACGCCCCGATTTAGCAGCGGATTTAATGAGCTAGATCGCGTACTGGGAGGCGGTATTGTGCCGGGCAGTGCGATTTTGATTGGTGGTCATCCCGGTGCGGGTAAAAGTACGCTGTTACTGCAAGTAATGTGCGGTTTGGCAAAAAATATGACGGCACTTTATGTAACCGGCGAGGAATCTTTACAGCAAGTGGCGATGCGTGCCAATCGCTTAGGACTACCGAACGATAAGTTAAATATACTGTCGGAAACCTCCGTCGAGCAAATTTGTAACCTTGCTGATCAACTTAAACCGCAAATTATCGTTATCGATTCCATTCAAGTGATGCATTTGGCGGATATTCAGTCTTCGCCGGGCAGCGTAGCACAAGTGCGCGAATGCGCGTCATTTTTAACGCGCTACGCGAAAACGCGCCAAGCGGCAATTATTATGGTCGGTCATGTCACGAAAGACGGTACGCTTGCCGGCCCGAAAGTATTAGAACACGTTATTGATTGTTCGTTGCTTTTAGAAGGTGAGGCAGACTCGCGTTATCGTACCTTGCGCAGCCACAAAAACCGTTTCGGTGCGGTAAACGAATTGGGCGTATTCGGTATGACGGAGCAGGGCTTGCGCGAGGTGAAAAATCCGTCGGCGATTTTTTTAAGTCGTGGCGATGAAATGACATCCGGTAGCTCTGTAATGGTGTTGTGGGAAGGAACACGCCCGCTGTTGGTGGAAATTCAAGCATTGGCGGATCATTCTATGCTGGCTAATCCGCGCCGTGTTGCAGTGGGTTTGGAACAAAATCGCTTAGCGTTATTACTTGCCGTATTGCATCGCCACGGCGGTTTGCAAATGGCGGATCAAGATGTCTTTGTGAATGTGGTGGGCGGTGTGAAAGTAAGTGAAACCGGCGCCGATCTCGCCTTATTATTAGCGTTAATTTCCAGTTTCCGCAACCAGCCGTTACCGCAAGATTTAGTGATTTTTGGTGAGGTAGGACTTGCCGGCGAGATTCGTCCGGTACCAAGCGGACAAGAACGTATCAGTGAGGCGGCAAAACACGGCTTTAAACGAGCCATTGTTCCATTCGGTAATAAACCGAAAAATGCGTTGGAAAATATGCAAGTTTTCACCGTGAAAAAATTGTCGGATGCACTTGCTGTGCTGGATAATCTTTAGAAATATATTGGCATACTGAAACTTCCGGCAAAATTCGCTAAAATAGCGCGCACCGCAAATAGATTAACGAATAGAAATGGAAAAAAAGTTAAGCAAAGCATTGGATGCGATTGACATTAAAATTCTCAATGAATTGCAACGCAATGGCAAAATCTCAAATATTGATCTTTCTAAAAAGGTTGGGCTTTCGCCGACACCTTGTTTAGAACGCGTAAAACGCTTGGAAAAGCAAGGCGTGATTACCGGTTACCGGGCGTTATTGAATCCCGAGTTACTGGATGCGCCTTTGTTGGTTATCGTAGAAATTACTTTGGTGCGCGGTAAACCTGATGTATTTGAAGAATTTAATGCGGCGATTCAAGCATTAGATGAAATTCAAGAATGTCATTTGGTTTCGGGCGATTTTGATTATTTGCTAAAAACCCGCGTAGCGGATATGGCAGCATACCGCAAGTTACTCGGCACGACCTTGTTACGTTTGCCGGGGGTGAACGATACGCGAACTTATGTGGTGATGGAAGAGGTGAAACAAACCAATTACCTCGTTTTAAAATAAAGATGATTAAACAAATTACAGAACGTTTTACGCCGAAGCAGTATCTCGGTGAATTTATTTTTGCTTTAACTGCACTTTTCGGGCTCTATTTGATTGTTGCCTGGTCAAGTTATACGCCTTTAGATAATTCTTGGTCTACCGCCAGTTATCAAACGGAAGTTGTCAATAAAGCAGGTGCATTCGGTGCCTGGTTAATGGACGCTTTTTTGGTATTTTTCGGTTATGTGGGCAACTTATTTCCATTTTTATTTTTCTTTGTACCGATCTTCTTACTGAAAACCAAAGCGGTTCGCGCTTTATCCCTAACAAAAATTCTTTTGCGTAGTTTCGGTTTCATTATGCTACTCGTCGGCTTAACGACGATGGCAACATTACTGCTTTCCAATACGAATTACTATTTATCGGGCGGCGTATTGGGTGGAAGCCTAGTGGTTTCTTTTTATCCGACTTTAGGCAAATTAGGCTGTATTCTCGCCGGATTAGCGTTCTCGGTAATCGGTTTTATTTTTTGTTCCGGCACTTTTCTAATTCGCCTTATCGTGCGTTTCTATCGTTGGCTCACGATGAAAAATGATGAAGATGAAAGTGTCGGCGAGCAAGGCAAAGAATCTGCGGATGAATTGGAACAAATCGTAATTCATAAGCCGGAAACGCTTGTTGTGAATAAAGATGAAGCGGAGGTGGTCTCTCTTCAAGAAGATGAAATTCTCGCAAAGGAAAATGGAAATGTGATCGAGCCGTTGTCTTCGGAAAAAGAGATCAATATCAGCGGATTGTCGAATGAAAGAGATATTTCACCAAATGCTTTGAAGAACTTGCCTGATTTTGATGAAAATTTTGCGGATTTTAAACGGGAAAACTTGGACGAATTGCCTAAAGTCAGTATTTCCGAGGGGAGTGCGTTATCGGCCCGGCAAAATTTTGCTTCGAGTCAAGAAAATATTTATTCGCCGATTCAAGTCGAAGAAAAAACAAATCTGCTGGATTCTTTGCAAGAACCTGCAATGCCGAGGGTTTCTTTGGCATCGGCGACATCACAAAATAGCACCGCATTGGAAAGCAGAATAGCCGCGCCGGAAGAAGAGAGTGCAGATGATGAACTGGCTCGCCAATTTGCCGCCCGGGAGCGACAACGTTTAACGGAGATGGAACAACGGGCGAAAGCGTTAAATGCGGAAGAAGCGTTAAAGGTGGTTTTATCGGAACCGCAAGTGCCCGAGAGCACCGCATTGGAGGCAGACAGCACGCCTAACTATAAATCCTACGGCGATTCGTTAGTACATCCGGCGTTCCAACAACCGACCGCCAAACGCGAAAAACCAAGCACGCCATTGCCAAGTTTGGATCTTTTGGAACGTCGCCCTGCCCAATTGCAAGATATTACGCGTGAAGAAATTATGGACACGTCGCGCCGCATCGAACAGCAATTGCGTAATTTTAATATAAAAGCAACGGTGCAAGACGTACTTGTCGGTCCGGTTGTCACGCGTTATGAACTGGAATTACAACCGGGTGTGAAGGCATCGAAAGTGACCGGTATTGATACGGATTTAGCGCGCGCATTGATGTTTCGTTCGATTCGTGTGGCTGAAGTGATTCCGGGTAAACCTTATATCGGTATTGAAACGCCGAACGCGCATCGTCAAATCGTGCCGTTACGCGATGTATTGGATAGCGCGGAATTTCACAACGCCAAGGCTTTATTGCCAATGGCATTAGGAAAAGATATTAGCGGTAAACCGGTGGTGGTCGATTTGGCCAAAATGCCACACTTATTGGTGGCAGGGGCGACCGGCTCCGGTAAATCCGTGGGCGTAAATACGATGATTTTGAGCTTGTTGTTCCGCGTGCAACCGGAAGACGTGAAATTCATTATGATTGACCCTAAAGTGGTGGAACTTTCCGTGTATAACGATATTCCGCACTTGCTTACGCCGGTGGTTACGGATATGAAGAAAGCGGCGAATGCGCTTCGTTGGTGTGTGGATGAGATGGAGCGCCGCTATCGATTACTTTCTGCTTTGCGCGTGCGTAATATCGAGGGCTTTAACGAAAAAATCGACGAATATGAAGCCATGGGGATGCCAATTCCAAATCCGATTTGGAAACCCGGCGATACTATCGATCAAATGCCGCCGGCATTGAAAAAACTCAGTTATATTGTGGTAATCGTTGATGAGTTTGCCGATTTGATGATGGTGGCAGGAAAACAAATTGAAGAGTTGATTGCACGCCTTGCGCAAAAAGCCCGCGCTATCGGTATTCATTTGATCTTGGCCACGCAGCGTCCGTCCGTGGATGTGATCACCGGTTTAATTAAAGCCAATGTGCCAAGCAGGATTGCCTTTACCGTAGCAAGTAAAATCGACTCGCGTACTATTTTGGATCAAGGTGGTGCGGAAGCCCTACTTGGTCGTGGTGATATGTTGTACTCGGGCCAAGGTTCATCAGATCTCGTGCGTGTCCACGGTGCCTTTATGAGCGATGATGAAGTGGTGCGTATTGCCGATGATTGGCGTGCACGCGGTAAACCGGATTATATCGACGGCATTTTAGATGGCACTGACGATGAGGAAAATACTGAAAAAATGGCCGCTATCGGCGGTGAGTTGGATCCGCTGTTTGATGAGGTAATGGAATTTGTATTAAACACCGGTACTACGTCAGTTTCCTCTATTCAACGTAAATTTAGCGTCGGTTTTAATCGTGCCGCTCGTATTATGGATCAAATGGAAGAGCAAGGTATTGTGAGCGCCATGCAAAACGGTAAACGAGAAATTTTGGCGCACCGTCCCGATTATTAATTTCAATTCGACTTAAAAAGGAAAGTAAAATGAAAAAAACGCTGTTAAGACTGACTGCAATTCATGCTATCGGCGTGGGATTAATGGGCTTCAGTGCGGTGGTATTTGCCGATGCAGCGGGGGAATTACAGTCGCGTTTAAATCAAGTGCATGTATTAAGTGCCGATTTTACCCAAACCGTAACTTCCGCCGGCGGTAAAAACGTACAACAAGGTAGCGGCAAAATTCAAATTAAACGTCCGAATTTATTCCGTATGGATACTCAATTGCCACAGGAAACTCAAATTCTTGCCGATGGTAAAACCCTTTGGTATTACGATCCTTTCGTGCAACAAGTGACTGCGCAATGGGTAAAAGATGCGGTAAACGACACGCCGTTTGTATTGCTTACCAGCAACGATAATAGTCATTGGAATCAATATTCCGTAACGCAACAAGCGGATACCTTTGTGTTAAAACCGAAATCGGCCAAGAGCAATATCAGACAGTTTGATATTCGTGTGGATAGCAGCGGCGTATTGAAAAATTTCAGCACAACGGAAAAAGACGGTCAAACTAACCTTTACGTGCTACGCAATATTACCAATCAAACTTTATCGGATAACTTGTTTCAATTCACGCCACCGAAAGGTGTCGAGTTGGATGACCAACGCAAAAAATAACTCAAAGAATAAAGGGCGTATTTTAAGTACGCCCTCAATTTTTTCCCAATTCATAGGAAATAATGATGCCTAATTTTGATTTCGATTTTGCTGAGAATAGCTTTCAGCCATTGGCGGCGAGAATGCGTCCGACTAATCTCGAGCAATATTTTGGTCAATCGCATTTAATTGGTGAAGGTAAACCGCTACGCAAAGCCATTCAAGCCGGTCATGTGCATTCAATGATTTTTTGGGGGCCGCCGGGTACCGGTAAAACCACCTTGGCGGAAATTATCGCTAATCGCATTAATGCCGATGTGGAACGTATTTCTGCTGTTACCGGCGGCATTAAAGAAATTCGCGACGCCATTGATCGCGCTAAACAAAACCGCCTTGCCGATCGTAAAACCGTTTTGTTTGTGGATGAAGTACATCGTTTCAACAAAAGTCAGCAAGATGCTTTTTTGCCGCATATTGAAGACGGTACTGTTATTTTTATCGGCGCGACTACAGAAAATCCGTCTTTTGAACTGAATAATGCATTGCTCTCACGGGTGCGGGTTTATGTGTTGAAATCCTTAACCGTGCAAGAAATCGAACAAGTATTGCAACGGGCCGTGCAAGATTCGGAACGCGGGCTGGGCAACGCGCGGTTGGTTTTAGAAGACAATATTTTGCATCTGCTTGCCGAATATGTGAATGGCGATGCCCGCCTTGCGCTTAATTCCCTTGAATTGATGGCTGATATGGCAGATGAAACCGAAAACGGTAAAAAAATCGACCACACTTTATTAAAAGAAGTGCTAGGCGAACGTCAAGCACGCTTTGATAAACAGGGCGATCGTTTTTATGATTTGATTTCCGCTTTACATAAATCCGTGCGTGGCTCGGCGCCTGATGCGGCGTTGTATTGGTACGCGCGTATTTTAACTGCCGGTGGCGATCCGCTTTATGTGGCAAGACGTTTGCTGGCGATCGCATCGGAAGACGTTGGCAATGCGGATCCGCGTGCCATGCAAGTAGCGCTTGCCGCTTGGGATTGTTTCACCCGCGTGGGCCCTTATGAAGGCGAACGTGCTATTGCACAAGCGATTATATATCTCGCCGTCGCGCCGAAGAGCAATGCCGTTTACACCGCATTCAACGCCGCAAAACAACAGGCCAAAGCGTTACCGGATTATGACGTACCGCCGCATTTACGCAATGCACCGACTAATCTAATGAAAGAGCTTGGCTATGGCGCAGAATATCGTTATGCGCACGATGAGCCGAATGCTTATGCGGCAGGGGAAAATTATTTTCCGCAAGAAATGAAAGACACGCAATATTATTTTCCGACCAATCGCGGGATGGAAATTCAAATTAAAGAAAAGCTGGAACGCTTGCGTGAACAAGATAAAAATGCCTTGAAAAAAAGATATAAGTAAAACAGTAATAAAAACGCGGCTTATAGGCATAAAAAGCACGTACTAAAAAGCGATCTTTTTATAAAAATTTCTTTTTGCTTTATTAAAAACGCAGTGGGTCTTAGCAAAATAAATAGAGAAATCGAGATAAAACAATGAAATAAGCTTTTTCTTATTTTACAAAAATAAGACATGAAACGAGTTGAAAGCAAGACTCGACGAAGTATAATCGGCGCCTTATTTTTATTTTATTCGGATTTCTTTATGACAAGCGCAAATTCCAAAGCCTTTTTAGTGATTTTACTCGGCGTACTTTCCGCCTTCGGACCTTTCGTGGTGGATTTATATCTACCGTCATTGCCGCAATTGGCGACCTTCTTCAACAGCACCGCATCCATGACCCAATTGACCTTAACCTCCGCGATGATCGGATTGGCGCTGGGACAATTGCTGCTTGGTCCGATTAGCGACAAATTTGGTCGTAAAAAGCCACTGGTTATTTCCTTGCTGATTTATATTGTTAGCACGATTTTTATTGTGTTTGCGCCGAATATCGAAACGATGATCGCACTACGCCTCATACAAGGCTTATCTTCGGCGGGCGGCGTGGTGATTTCCCGTGCGATAGCGACGGATTTGTACCGCGGCCGCGAAATGACACGTTTCTTCGGCTTGTTGATGACCATAAATGGCATGGCGCCAATTGTTTCGCCGATTCTCGGCAGCCTTTTATTAGAATACATCAGCTGGAAAGGCGTGTTTGCCTTCTTGGCATTGATTGGTGTCGCAGTGTTGGCTTTTTGTTTTCGTTTAAAAGAAAGTCTCAGCTCGGAAAATCGCTTGCAAGGTTCGCTGTTTTCCACTTTTTCTGCTTTTGCCAAAATTGTCAAAAATCGATTATTTATGAGCTATGTAGGCATCGAAAGTTTCTTGCTTGGTGCAATGTTCGCCTACATCGCGGCATCGCCGTTTATTTTACAAAGTTTTTACGGCTTGAGCGCCTTTGCTTTCGGTTTATGTTTTGGCGCGAATGGCGCGGCGTTAGTTATCGGCGCCAATGTCGGCGCGAAGTGGCCAAATAGCACCGCATTGAAGGCCGGTGTGGCGGGGTTTTTCGTCGCCGCAATTTATACCATTGCAGTATTAATGATTCAGCCACATTGGTTTTGGGTGGAAATCGGTTTCTTTGCGATGTTGCTGTTAATGGGCTTAACGTTTCCGGCCATTTCGTCCCTTGCAATGGAAAGCGAACGTCAATATGCCGGCAGCGCCTCCGCTTTGTTAGGATTCGCCCCATTCTTTTTAGGCGGTATAGTCTCGCCATTAGTCGGCATTGGCGATATTTTTTACGCCACAGCAAGTGTAATTTTGGTGTGCGGATTGTTAGGTTTACTCATTTATTTGGCAATTCGCAAGCACATTGCGAATGTTGACTGATTACAAAGCACGTTTGTTTGCCGAG
>ERZ772764.235-NODE-235-length-41082-cov-13.516709_pt1 | contig 41082 bp, 45 predicted proteins | sample MGYA00512163_ERZ772764 | MGnify/ENA primary metagenome ERZ772764 (study PRJEB29015, sample SAMEA2737903) | human oral metagenome | biome: human oral; feature: human-associated habitat; material: dental | place: China | collected 2094 ... | reverse complement strand
TCACTTAGATGTTTCTTGGCTTTCGTATGTAGAAGAATGTCAATATCTCTTAGAAGACCAGCCTTTAGATTCTCTGAAGATAGCACAATTCTTAGAGGAGAAGGTCTACAAATCCTCAATGAGGGAGGATAATACTGCCCCAGAAATAGAGGAGTACAATATTTCTGTTGGTTTAGCTCCTGGTGGAGTAGTTTTTGTTTGGTTACACAACTATGATAGAGTTGTAGAAGTAGGGCGTTACCAAGCCAAAAAAACAAAAAACATTCACTTTGTAACCCGAAAAGAAGCCGATGAATATTATAAAAGAACAGGAGATGTTATTTTGGATGAGCATACTATAGAACGAAGAGATTATGCTATAGAGTTAGGAATGCCTAAGAGCAAAATACTAATGAAGTATGCTCAGTGGGGTACTCCTCAAGCATTAGATACTCTTGTAACTATGGAAGATATTTGTAACATTCCTTATGGGCTCTGGGATAGCTTTCGCAAACGTTATCTTTGGAAGATGACGCTTATTACTAAAGATAAAACAAAATACATTCACTCTTATTATTACCAAGGTCTTAATCTAGAGTTGGAAACATTATTTGGAGAGCGTACTTGGAAAGAGAATCAAATAGAAAAATATCACATTCCCGAAAGATTTCGATATACATTACTTGCCCCAAGAGCAGTACCTACTCTGGTGAATATTAAGTTTTATGATGAAAAAGATGTTATCTATAGGGTAGGTGTTAAATTTAATATAAAGGAGGCAATGGATGTTTTTGAAAAGGCATTTAAGGGACAAGAAGATAAGGCAGGAGAACTTATTATAGAAGTCAATGAAACAAAGACAGATGTCAATGTTCGTTTAAAAGTAGGGGAACGTGAGGAATGGATTTGTAATGGAGAGTTTTGGATATTTGAAGATAATGAAATATGGTAATTATAACAAATAAATATGCTTTTTCAGGAGTATATTGGCAATGGTTGGGAGGAGTTTAGGTATTAAAACCTAATTCAGAATTCGCAATTCAAAATTATTTAGTATCTTTGCGCTCTGAAAAAAACAATATCTAAATTTTCTTATAATGGAAGTGAGTAAACGCTATGCACAGCGCGGGGTTTCTGCTGCTAAAGATGAAGTGCATAAAGCTATCAAAAATATAGATAAAGGGCTGTTCCCTAAGGCCTTTTGTAAGATTGTGCCTGACTATCTGACAGGCGATGACCAGTATTGCCTTGTGATGCACGCCGATGGAGCAGGTACTAAATCGTCATTGGCATATATGTACTGGAAAACTACTGGCGATGTAAGTGTATGGAAGGGTATTGCCCAAGATGCGCTTATTATGAATATTGACGACCTATTATGTGTAGGGGCTGTTGATAATATTATGCTTTCGTCCACCATAGGGCGCAATAAAAATCTAATTCCAGCAGAAGTGATTTCGGCTATTATCAATGGTACGGAAGAGCTTATAACTGAATTGGCTGCCCACGGGGTGCATATTCACTCAACAGGGGGCGAAACGGCTGATGTGGGTGACTTGGTACGCACTATTATTGTAGATTCTACCGTTACAGCACGTGTGAAACGCAGCAAAGTGATAGATAATGCTAATATAAAAGCGGGTAATGTGATTGTTGGTTTGGCCTCATATGGTCAGGCTACTTACGAAACGGCTTACAATGGCGGTATGGGTAGTAACGGACTTACTTCGGCACGCCACGATGTATTTGCCAAAGCGTTAGCTCTTAGTTTTCCTGAAAGTTTTGACCCTTCAGTGCCTGAAGAGTTGGTATATGCGGGTACTAAACAGCTGACCGATAGGGTAGAGGGCAGTCCGTTAGACGCTGGTAAGTTAGTGCTTTCGCCTACACGTACTTATGCGCCTATCATCAAGAAGATTTTAGAAAAATACGACAATACGCAAATAAACGGTATGGTACACTGCAGCGGCGGTGCTCAGACTAAAATACTGCATTTTGTTGATAATCTTCATATTATAAAAGATAACCTCTTTGCGGTACCGCCCCTTTTCAAACTGATACAAGAGGAATCGAAAACTGATTGGAAAGAGATGTACCAAGTGTTTAACTGTGGTCATCGTATGGAGTTGTACGTACCTGAGGCTATAGCAGCTGATTTGATAGCTATCTCGGAGTCGTTTGGCGTACCTGCTAAGGTAATCGGTAGGGTAGAGGCTTCTGATAATAAACGTTTAACTATTAAGAGTGAATACGGTACTTTTGAATATTAAACCAGACATATCAAAGGATATACGTTGGGCCTTTGCTTACTTCTTTATAGCGGTACTTTTGGGTATTTTTATGCGGTCGGTAGGCGTAGTTACTTACCCTTTTGAGTTCAATTACCGGTATATAGTGCATACCCATTCGCATTTGGCTCTGTTGGGCTTTGTATACGGACTGTTATCGAGCCTTTTGCTACACTATTTTGTCAGGTTTAAAGAGGAAAAGCCCCATACGGTGATTGATAGTGCGTATTTATCGGTAAAAATACGGCATAAACCTCTGTTTCGCTATCGCATTTTGTTTGCTTTAACCCAAATTTCGGTATTAGGAATGCTCTTTAGCTTTCCTTTTCAGGGATATGGGCCTGTTTCTATTGCATTTTCGTCAGTTTTTGTTATCTGCACTTATTTCTATGCGCATTTTTTTCTGAAAAACAGTGTTAAGCTATCACCTTTTGTAAAAATGGGGATTTTCTACCTTATACTTTCGAGCATAGGGATATGGATGATGCCTGTGACGATTGTGAAGTTTGGCAAGTTTTCGGGGATGTATATGTGTGCTATTGCTTTTTTCTTGCATTTTCAGTACAACGGCTGGATGCTTAGCAGTCTTATGGGGCTGTTAGTGCATAAAATGGGTTGGCAAGCGCAGTATCCGAGCCTTATTAAGCGTGTGTTTATCGTTTTTCAGGCAGGTGTATTGGGTTCGGTATTTATCTCGTGGGTAGGTTATTTTAGTTACCCTATTTACTATGTATTGGGCGGACTTTCGGTATTGTTATGGCTGGGAGCCGTAGCAACCTTAGCGTATCTGTACTTCAAGACGAAGCCTTTGCGCTTGTTGCCTACGGTATTCATCACTCTTTTTATACTAAAGCTGCTGATGATGTTTACAGGAGCTTTTCCGCAGCTTACTCCTTACCTTTTTCAAAATATTGATTTGCTAATAGCTTACTTGCATTTTAACTTTTTAGGAATCATCTTAATAGGGTTGTTATTCTTTTTAGAAGAAGTGTATAAGGTAAATCGGTGGTTGGTATATTTGTTTTTGTTTGCCTTTGTAGTTACAGAACTTTTGATAGCCTATAAAGGGTTTGCGGTATGGTGGCAGTACTATATATTCCCCTATTTCTATGAGATTTTGTGGGCAGCAACGGCTTTGTTTTACTTTCCTGCGGTAGGTTGGCTGATAGGAGGAAACAAAATAAAATAAGGCAGAAAGTTTCGTTTTTATGAAATAAATACTATTTTTGCCGGCTGTATAATGCAGTTAGGCATATATTTTGCGTAAGAAGATGAAGATTAAGTATAACACTAACGTTAATAACAAATGTATGAATAAAACAAAAATTTTATCAGTTCTGGCACTTCTGTTGCTTACTACCCCTCTTTGGGCACAGTCTGAGCGCAAGAAAGTAGACGGCGTGGCGGCTGTAGTAGGCGATTATTTGATTTTAGAATCGGATATAGACAAGGCGTACATAGACCTAAAACAGCAAGAGGTAGATACAAAAAATATCACTCGCTGCCAGATGCTTGGCAAGCTGATGGAGGACAAACTTTACGCTCACCAAGCTGTGCAAGACAGTGTGAAGCTAACCGATGCCGAAGTGCGCGAACAGGTAAACCAACGTATAGAATACCTTACAGCACAATTGGGTGGCGATATAAAGAAACTATTAGAGTTTTATAAAAAAGACGACGAGCAATCAATGCGCGAGGAGCTTTTTACGCTCTTTAAAGTGAATACCTTAGCCCAACGTATGCGTCAGCAGATAGTGAAAGATGTAGAGGTAACCCCTGAAGAAGTGCGCAACTTCTTTAACGCTATACCTGCCGATGAGCGTCCGCACTTTGGTACAGAGCTTGAGATAGCTCAGATAGTGGTGAACCCAGTAGCCCCCCCAAGTGCTGTGCAAAAGGTAATAGACCTGCTAAACGACATTAAGAAAGATGTAGAGGAAAACGGTATGAGCTTTGCCACTAAAGCGATACTTTACTCGCAAGACCGCGCTACAGGAGGTCAGCTACTGACTTTCAACCGTAATTCGGCTTTTGACAAGGCGTTTAAAGATGTGGCTTTCACCCTACGCGAGGGCGAAATATCTAAACCTTTTGAATCGAGTTTTGGTTGGCACATCATACAAATGGACAAGATTAGAGGGAAAGAGGTAAGTGTGCGACACATACTTATAATGCCTGATATCCCTCAAGAGGCACTTGATGAGGCTAAAGAGAAAATAGCTAAAATACGCGATAGGATAGTAAATAAAGAACTTACCTTTGACGAGGCTGCTCGTAATTTTTCTGATGAAAAAGAGACCCGCAATGATGGTGGACAGCTTATCAACCCTGAAGACCTATCATCTCGTTTTGAACTTACCCGTATAGAGCCGAGTCTTTACGCTCGTATATCGGACTTAAAAGACGATGAGGTGTCAGTGCCTTTCTTAGATGAAGACCGCACTGGTAAGAAAAGCTATCGCATCTATAAGATAACCAATCGTATAGAGGAGCACCAAGCTGATTTTACTAAAGACTATGTGAAGATACAGGATTTAGCGCTGAAAGAAAAACAGCTAAAAGCTATCGCTAAATGGATGAAAGAGCACATAGAAAAGACCTATATAGCGATTAATGGCGAGTATAGGAATTGCAAATTTGAGAATAATTGGTTGAAAAAATAAGACGATTAGCTAATTTGGCAATTTGTCGATTTGTCGATTTGACGATGAGCTAATTTTATAAATGAAAAATTTGGTGGTTTAGCAAAAAGGTTGTACTTTTGCCGCCGAAAAATAAAAATCGGGATGTGGCGCAGTTGGTAGCGTACACGTATGGGGTGCGTGTGGTCGCTGGTTCGAGTCCAGTCATCCCGACTTTTTTTATTAGAGAAAATAACTACAAGGAAGGGGAGTACTTCGGATTTTAAAAAGATATTATGAAACTTTCAAACTTTAATTTTGATCTTCCAAAAGAGCTATTAGCTGAATACCCAAGCGAAAACCGCGATGAAGCAAGGCTAATGGTTATACACCGAAAAACAGGTAAAATAGAACACAAACTCTTTAAAGATGTCATCGACTATTTTGACGATGGCGACGTATTTGTGCTTAACAATACTAAAGTGTTCCCAGCCCGCCTTTATGGGAATAAAGAAAAAACTAAGGCTAAAATAGAGGTCTTTTTGCTACGCGAACTCAGTGCAGAACAGCGCCTTTGGGATGTGCTTGTAGACCCAGCTCGCAAAATACGTATAGGCAATAAGTTGTACTTTGGCGAAAATGGTGACTTAGTAGCCGAGGTGATTGACAACACTACCTCGCGTGGGCGCACACTTCGTTTCCTGTATGACGGTACTTATGAGGAGTTTAGACAACGTTTGGTAGAGCTAGGACAGACACCGCTGCCTAAATATATTTCGCGTCCGGTAGAGCCTGAAGACGAAGAGCGTTATCAGACTATCTACGCCAAACACGAGGGAGCCGTAGCAGCCCCTACAGCAGGGTTGCACTTCTCTAAACACTTGATGAAACGCCTTGAAATAAAGGGGATTAGCTTTGCTGAAGTAACCCTACACGTGGGCTTAGGTACTTTTAACCCTGTGGAGGTAGAAGACCTATCGAAGCACAAAATGGATAGTGAGGAGATACATATACCTGTAGACCAAGCTAATATTATAAACGCTGCTAAAGAAAAGAAAAAAAGAGTATGTGCCGTAGGTACTACTGTAATGCGAGTACTTGAAAGTTCGGTATCGGCAGATGGGTTAGTAAATCCTTTTGATGGTTGGACGAATAAGTTTATCTTCCCGCCTTACGACTTTAGTGTGGCTAATGCGATGATAACCAATTTTCATACCCCTAAATCTACCCTACTGATGATGGTGTCAGCTTTTGCGGGTCACGACCTAATAATGCGCGCTTATAAAGAGGCGGTAGAACAAAAATATAAATTCTACTCTTACGGAGATGCGATGCTGATACTGTAAATAAAGACGAGAAACAAAATACGAAAGACGAACTTTGCTGAAGGTAAAACTTTGGCAAAGTTTTTTTGCTTTTTATAAATATAGTTTGTATCTTTGGCGCGTTGTTTTAACAAAATTATTTAGACGATGACTCAGATACTAAACCATCTTGATATTGAACGTAAAATAAAGCGTATCGCTTATCAGATATACGAAAACCACCTAAATGAAGAAGAGATTGTGCTGGCAGGGATTAACGGCAATGGCTTTATCTTCGCTGAGAAACTAAACGAGATATTGGCCACTATTGCCCCTCTGAAAGTAACTCTCTGTAAGGTGATGATGGATAAGAAAAATCCGTTGGCTGGTATTACTACTTCAGTACCCCCTGAAGCATATACCCACAAGTCGGTGATAGTGGTAGATGATGTACTCAATTCTGGTCTTACCCTTATTTATGGGGTGAAACACTTTTTAGAAGTACCTCTTAAACAGCTTACTACTGCTGTTTTGGTGAATAGAAATCACAAGAAATATCCTATAAAAGCAGATTTTAAAGGTATTTCGCTCTCTACCTCGCTGCAAGAACATATATCAGTGGTTTTTGAAGAAGGAAACTACTCGGTAAATTTGTCAATGACAAATTAAGGAATTAGCAAATCTGTAAAATTATGTACGCTACCCTTATTATATTACTCGTTTCATCGCTGCTCTTTATGAGTGGCAAGGTGCGCTCTGACTTAGTAGCGATGTGCTCTTTGGTGCTATTGGTGCTATTGGGTATTCTTTCGCCTGAAGAGGCTTTGTCGGGCTTTTCTGACAAGGTAGTAGTGATGATGATAGGACTCTTTGTAGTAGGAGGGGCTATTTTTCAGACAGGGTTGGCTAAAATGATAAGTAGCAAAATACTACGTTTGGCAGGCGATAGCGAAGTGAAACTACTGATATTAGTAATGCTTGTAACGGCTTTTATAGGGGCTTTTGTTAGCAATACAGGTACTGTAGCCCTTATGATGCCTATAGTAGTTAGTATGGCTATGAGCGGTAATATCAATAGTAGCCGACTGCTGATGCCTATGGCTTTTGCTAGCAGTATGGGCGGAATGATGACTCTTATCGGTACACCTCCTAACTTGGTAATAGAGGGGGAACTAGTGAAAAACGGTTATGAAAAACTTACTTTCTTTTCGTTTACCCCTGTGGGCATCATCTGCCTTATAGTAGGTTTGTTGGTACTTATACCCGCTAGTAAATTTTTCCTCTCAAAGAAAGGAACTTCAAAATCAGATACTAAAAAAGGAGGTAAATCGCTTAACGATTTGGTGGGTGAATATCAGCTTTCTAAAAACTTATATAGAGTATTAGTGCCTGAAAATTCGCTTTTTAGAGGGAAAACCCTTAAAGAGATAAACCTATCGCAGCGGTACCACATTTCGGTATTAGAGATTAGACGGAAATCGACTACTAACAATCCTTTTTTTAAGACAGGTACGCAAGAGGTGGTAAATGCTGATACGGTAATAAATGAAGGTGATATACTGTATTTGCGCGGTGAGTTTGAGGCAATAGAACAGATGAATGCTGAAAATCATTTGAGTTTTTTAGATGCCCACCACCCTGAACAGCGTTTGCCTAACGAACTTCATTTTCACGATATAGGCATAGCAGAACTGCTAATTATGCCCGCTTCAAAACTTGTAAATTCGCCTATAAAAGACAGTAAGCTACGTGAACACTTTGGGCTGAATATATTGGGTATTCAGCGTAAAGATAGCTATATACTTCAGAATTTGAAAGATGAGAAGATGCACGCAGGCGACATCTTATTAGTACAAGGTACTTGGGAACACATAGCTAAGCTTGATGCCGAGCGCAGTCAGCTAGTAGTATTAGGGCAGCCATTAGCAGAAGCCTCTAAGGTAACCTTGACGCACAAAGCCCCTATAGCTGCCCTTATAATGGTAGCAATGGTGGTGGCGATGATGTTTGACTTTATACCGATAGCCCCTGTAACGGCAGTGCTTATCGCCTCGCTACTAATGGTTATCTCTGGAGCCTTGCGCAATATAGAAGCTGCTTATAAAACTATTAACTGGGAGAGTATTGTATTGATTGCCGGTATGCTGCCTATGGCATTGGCTTTAGAAAAGACAGGCGTTTCGGCATTAGTATCTAATACTTTAGTGAGCAGTTTGGGCGATAAGAGTCCGTATATACTCTTGGCAGGAGTATATTTCACTACCTCGCTAATGACGATGTTTATCAGCAATACCGCTACGGCAGTGCTTCTGGCTCCTATCGCTATGAAAACAGCTATATCATTAGGTTTACAGCCTCAGCCTTTTCTGTTTGCGGTGGCTGTAGGGGCGAGTATGTGTTTTGCTTCGCCTTTTTCAACTCCGCCTAATGCCTTAGTAATGTCGGCAGGGCGATATACTTTTATAGATTATGTGAAAGTGGGGCTTCCGCTACAAATTATAATGGGAGTAGTAATGGTATTAGTATTACCGCTGTTATTTCCGTTTCACCACTAAAATTTTTATATACCGATAAAAAGTTGTATCTTTGCGCCAAATTTTAAAAGTAAAGAATGAAAAAAAGAATTTCAGATTATTTATTTGACGTATCAAAATACGTATTGGCGGGGGTATTTATTGCACCTCTTTTTAATGCTAATGTTTGTGATGAAGGAGCTTTTTGGTTAGCTGCTGTTTTTGCAGTGATAGCTCTGTTAGTATCGTTGTTTTTTTCTAAACAGAAAAAGGGAGGTATGAATAAGCATAACAACAATCGCCCTAACAACAAAAACAATCGTCCTAATAAGAATAACAACAATAAGAATAACGCACCTCAAACCAAAGCGTAATAATTTCTTAGCCCGATGAACATTTATTTTGACAATGCTGCTACAACTCCTCTTTACCCAGAGGTACTCGCCCAGATGACAGAAGTATTGCAACATACTTATGGCAATCCGTCATCGACCCACGCTTTTGGGCGCAGTGCAAAGGTACTGATAGAGGGCGCGCGCAAACGTATAAGCAAATGGCTAAACGCACAACCTTCAGAGCTTATTTTTACCTCTGGAGGCACAGAGGCTAACAACCTGATATTGAGAGGTTGTATTCGCGATTTAGGTGTGCAAGTAGTTATTACTACCGCTATAGAACACCACGCGGTGCTGCATACGCTTGAAGCATTGGCAAAAGAATATCCTATAAAAATAGTCTATTTACCCCTTACTGATAAGGGAGAGATACAGCTCTCAGACTTAGAAGCTGCCTTAGCACAACACGCTACACAGAAAGTATTGGTTAGCTTGATGCACCTTAATAATGAAATAGGTAATATATTGCCTATAGAGCGCGTAGCAATGCTTTGCAAGGCATATAAGGCTTATTTTCACTCAGATACTGTTCAGTCGGTAGGGCATTATCCTATAGATTTGCAGCAGATACCGGTGGATTTTATTACTGCTTCAGCCCATAAATTTCACGGGCCTAAAGGAGTGGGGTTTGCCTTTATACGCAAGGGCATCACTCTACACTCTCTGATATATGGAGGCGCACAAGAGAAAGGGCTAAGGGCAGGTACAGAGTCCTTGCACAATATAGTAGGAATGGCAGCGGCTCTTACCCAATCGTGCGAAAAGATGGAAGAGACTACCCATAAGATAGAGCAGTTGAAGCAGTATTTGATAGAAGAAATACAGCAGCATTTTGCAGAGGCTGTTTTTAATGGATGTTCAGCAGAAGGGGAAGAAAAAGCCTCTTACCTTATAGTAAATGTAGGATTTCCGTCGCTGAAAGAGAAGAATGATACCTTGCTGTTTGAGTTAGACCTAAAAGGAGTAGCTTGTTCTAAAGGGAGTGCTTGCCAGAGTGGTAGCGTGCAAACCTCGCACGTGCTATCGGCTTTTCTTCCTAAAGAGCAATTGCAATATCCCTCATTACGACTTTCGCTTTCGCACTTCAACACAAGGGAAGAGGTGGATATTTTTATAAAAATATTAAGAGAGATAGGAGGACGCTAAAAAATATTTGTATTGCTTATGGTTTGATTTTTAGAGAGTTATATGATGCTTGCTGAAAAATAATAAAAATAAATACAAAAAATATTAGGAGTTTCAATATATTGTTGTAATTTAGTAGCGTTTTTTAATAATCGTTAGTATAAAATCTTAGCTATGTCAGAGGAAAAAAATACTTTGCCCGTAGAGGAAAATGGTTTAGAAGAAACTTCATTGGTGAACTATGAAGCTATGTCATTGAGTGAACTTACCAAAGAGTTGAAAAAGTTGCTACATACCGATAAAATTCAGTCTATCAGACGCTCTGTGGAATTAATACGAGAAGAGTTTGATAGGAAATATGAGGCGCTCGTAGAAGAAAAAAGAGATGAGTACCTTAGCGAAGGGGGAGAACCTTACGAATTTGAGTATGAAAATCCTGTGTATAAAGAATTTTATACGGCTTTTAACGAATATCGCGAAAAGCGCAATCAGTATCATAAGGAATTAGAAAAGTCATACAAAGAAAACCTCGAAAAACGTAAGGAGATTATAGAAGAACTTAAAAATCTCATCAATGTAGAGGAGCATATAGGTACTACCTTTAAGCAATTTCAGCAATTACAAGAGCGTTGGCGCAAAGCGGGGGCTGTATCGAATGCTGAGTATGAAGATTTGTGGAATACTTATCACCACCACGTGGAGAACTTTTATGACTTTATCCACTTAAGTAAAGACCTACGCGATATAGATTTTAAGCGAAACTTAGAAGAGAAACAAAAGATTATTCAGCGCGCTGAAGAGTTAGTAAAAGATGATGTAGATGCGCTTCTGGCTTCGCGTGAGCTACAAGTACTGCACCGTGTGTGGAAAGAGGAAATAGGCCCTGTAGATAAAGAGCACCGTGAATCTATCTGGCAACGTTTTAGTGAGTTGACCAAACAAATACACGACAAACGTCAGTTCTACCTAAAGAACTTGGATAAGATATACGAGGAAAACGCGAAGAAGAAAAACGATATTATAGCTCGTATAAAGGCTATTAGCGAAAAAGAAGTTACCTCGCACAATACTTGGAAACAACTCACTAAACAGGTAGAAGAGTTACGCCAATCATTCCTCAATATTGGTAAAGTGCCTTTAGCCCAAGCCGATGAGGTGTGGAAAGCATTTAATGTAGCTTTACGCTCTTTCAATAAGAAGAAGAATTTGTTCTACAAGACTCTTAAGAAAGAACAACAAGATAACCTGACTAAAAAAATGGCTTTAGTAGAAATAGCTAAAGCTAACCAAGATAGTACTGATTGGGAAAACACTACCGATCTGATGAAAAATATTCAGAAGGAGTGGAAAGAAATAGGTAGTGTGCCGCTTAAAAACACCGAAAAGATATGGAAGGAGTTTAAAAAAGCGTGTGATGCATATTTCTCTCGCTATACCGAGGCTGTACAAGCTACTAAGAATAAGGCAACAGATGCTTTGCAACGAAAGAAAGAGTTTTTAGACAAGCTAAAAGAGTATCAATTAGGCACTGATAGAGAAAAAGAAATAGAGACCTTACAACAATTTGTAAATCAGTGGAATGAGATAGGTAATAGCAGTTATTCGAAGAAGTCGATAGACCTTAAGTTCCACAAAATTATAGATGCGCTCTATAAAAAACTTAACTTTGATAAGCAAGAAATAGAGATTATTAAGTACAATAATAAGTTAGAACGACTTATTAATGACGATAATGAAAACTCGCTTAACAATGAAGTACTCTTTGTGAAACGCCGTATAGATGAGATTAAATCGGAGGTACTACAATTAGAGAATAATCTGGCTTTCTTTGGGAAAATAGATGAGAAAAACCCATTGGTACGCGATGTGGTTAAGAACATTCACAACCAAAAAGAAAACCTCAAAACTTGGGAGAACAAGCTGCGCGAACTGAAGAACTTGCAGAAAACACAGCAAGCAGAAGACACAGCCTCGCAAGAAGAAAAAGAATAGTTAATTGTTTTCATAGATTGAAAAGAGGTTATAGTTTTTTGTAACCTCTTTTTAGCATTTTAGAAAGATGAAATTAGTATTTGCTACCCATAATATTCATAAGCTGAAAGAAATTCAAGCCTTATTGCCACAAACAATAGAGTTACTGAGCCTAAGTGATATAGGTTGTAATGAGGAGATAGCAGAAACAGCAGCTACTATAGAAGGGAATGCCCTATTGAAAGCCCAATATGTGAAAAAACACTATCATTATGATGTGTTTGCAGATGATACAGGTTTGGAAGTGACAGCTTTAGGAGGTGCGCCAGGGGTATTTTCGGCACGCTATGCAGGTGTACAAAAAAGTGATATTGACAATATGACACTACTGCTGAAAAATATGGAAGCCCAACAGGACAGAAGTGCCCATTTTAAGACAGTTATAGCTTTATGTATGGGTGATGAAGTACATACTTTTGAAGGGATAGCCAAAGGGCATATAACAAAAGAGCCTGTAGGTACTAATGGATTTGGCTATGACCCTGTCTTTGTGCCAGAAGGCTATTCGCAGACCTTTGCAGAGCTTTCGGCAGCTGAGAAAAACCGCATCAGTCATCGCGCTAAAGCTTTTGGAAAACTGATTGAGGCATTGGGAGAGTTCTCATCTAATTGATTATAACCAAAAAAACACTAATAAAAATGAGTCTATTAGAGATAAAAGATATTAAACGCGACTTTAGATTAGGGTCAGAGGTGCTACACGTGCTAAAAGGTATTAATTTAACTATCGAAAAAGGCGAGTATGTAGCACTGATGGGGCCATCAGGGTCAGGTAAATCGACTTTGATGAACATATTAGGTTGCTTAGATACGCCTACTTCAGGAGAATATATACTCAATGGAAAGGATGTGAGCAAAATGAGCGATGCTGAATTGGCCGACATTCGCAATAAAGAAATAGGATTTGTATTTCAGACCTTTAACCTAATGCCGCGTACTACCGCTTTAGACAATGTAGCCTTGCCGATGGTATATGCAGGGGTAAGTCGTGAAAAGCGACACGAGCGCGCTAAAGAAGTGCTTAAAATGGTGGGCTTGGAAGACCGAATGCTACACAAACCTAATGAACTTTCGGGCGGACAACGGCAGCGGGTAGCTGTAGCACGAGCATTGGTAAATCACCCTTCTATTATTTTAGCTGATGAACCTACTGGAAATCTTGACTCAAAAACTTCTTATGAAATAATGAATCTTTTTGATGAGATTTATCAGAAAGGTAATACAGTTATATTGGTAACCCACGAAGAAGATATAGCCCAATATGCACATCGTATTATCCGGCTAAAAGACGGGCTAATAGAAACTGATAACGCAAAAAGCTGATGAACTTTGGAATTATTATCCCTGCTTATAACGAAGAAAAGAGTATTGTACTTACTTTGCAATCGCTTATAAATCAATCGTTTGTTCCTTGTCAAATTATAGTAGTAGACGATGGTTCGACCGATAATACAGCTCAGTTAGTAAGCGAAATGGTAGTTCAGCACCCTCAGATACAGTTAGTGCAGCGCAAAGAGAAAGGAGAGCATCAGCCTGGGGCTAAAATAGTGCAAACATTTAATTTTGGACTTCCTTACCTCAAAAAAAAGGTAGATGTTATCTGTAAGTATGATGCGGATTTGGTTTTTCCTGCTAACTACTTTGAGGTAATGAATGCAAATTACACTGAAAATCAGCAGTTAGGGATGTTTGGTGGTTTTTGCTATATAAAGCAAGGTGATGCCTGGATACTTGAGAACTTAACTAATAAAGACCACTTGCGCGGAGCGGTAAAATCGTATAGAAAAGCGTGTTTTGAGGCTATTGGAGGGCTTAAGACAGCTATGGGGTGGGATACTGCAGACGAGCTTTTGGCACGTTACCACGGTTGGGAGGTACAGACTAATGAGAATCTACAAGTAAAACACTTACGCCCTACAGGAGCAGGTTATAAAAGTAATGCTAAATATTTGCAAGGGAGTGTATTTTACCGACTTCGCTATGGTATAGTCTTAACACTACTTGCTGCTGCTAAATTAGCTATTAGAAAGCGTAGTTTAGCCCTGTTTTTTGATTATTTGAGAGGTTATTTGAAAGCTAAAAGAGAACAACAACCCTATTTGCTTAGCGAAGAAGAGGGGAGATGGGTGAGAGATTATCGCTGGAGAGGTATTGCAAAGAAAGTATATAAGAGCTGAAAATAAAATAAAAATGAATGTACTATTTGTCAATTCAAAAAAAAGTAGTACCTTTGTCCCCGATTTGGAGTAACCTCTGGCGAGAGTCGTGAATGTTGCCCAATGATAACAATAATTTATCTAATTTTTTATGGAACCACTATTAAAGTACGTACAAGACAACTTTATTGAGAAAAAAGATTTTCCTGATTTTTCAGCAGGTGATACTATCACTGTATACTATGAAATCAAGGAAGGAGACAAAAAACGTACTCAGTTTTTTAAAGGCGTAGTAATTCAACGCAAAGGACACGGAGTGACAGCTACATTTACTATCCGCAAAATGTCAGGAACAGTAGGTGTAGAGCGTATATTCCCTGTGAATATGCCTGCCCTTCAAAAAATTGAAGTGAACAAGAAAGGTAAAGTAAGACGTGCTCGTATTTACTACTTTAGAGGACTTACTGGTAAGAAAGCTCGTATAAAAGAAGTTCGCTAATTAGTTAAATTATCTTATAAAAGCAAAGAGTAAGGACTGCCTTCTCTTTGCTTTTTTTGTAAAAGACTATATTATTTGTATGCAATATTAGACATAGAAACTACAGGAGGAAAGTATGATGAGGAAGGTATCACTGAAATAGCTATCTATCGATTTGATGGACACGAAGTTACTGACCAATTTATCTCGCTTATCAATCCAGAGCGCCCCATACAAGACTTTGTGACAAAATTGACAGGTATTAATAATAAGATGCTTAGAAATGCTCCGAAGTTTTATGAGGTGGCTAAGCGTATTGTAGAAATCACACAAGATACTATTATCGTAGGGCATAATGCAGCTTTTGATTATCGTATATTACAAACAGAGTTTCGCCGATTAGGGTATGACTATGTAAGGACGACTCTCTGTACAGTAGAACTCTCACAACAACTTCTTCCTGAAAAAGAGTCGTATAGTTTAGGGAAATTAGTACGGTCATTAGGTATACCAATGAGTGAGCGACACCGTGCTTCAGGAGATGCCTTAGCAACGCTCAATCTATTTAAATATCTACTCGAAAAAGATACTAGAAAGACCATTATCACTGCTTCAGTAAAAAATGATGCGCGCATAGAGATGAACTCACGTCATCTGAAAATACTTGATGAGCTGCCAGAAAAGTTAGGTGTATTTTATATGCATAATGAAGAGGGAAAGATTATTTACATAGGTAAACATAAAAATATCAAAAGGAGAGTAAACCAGCTGTTTACTAGTCTTTCAAAAAGAGATAGGTATTTGCAACGGCATACTTATAAAGTAACATATGAAGAGACAGGTAACGAGCTTATAGCTACTTTGAAAGAAATAGAGGTTATTCAGCTCAATAAGCCTAAATGCAATAGTAGGAATATACATAATCCTTCTGAGATAGTGTATATACTTAGTTCTCATTATAATCCGCAAGGGTATCTGTGTTTTTCAATTGAGTTATTGGCTACTCAGAAAGAAATTATAACAACCTTTGAAACACAATCACAAGCAAAGAGTTTTCTTAAAAAAATAACATCAGAATTTGAGTTGAATGAAGTAGATTTCAATGGAGAACCTGTAGAGATTTACAATACACGTGCTAGAAAAGTATTAACTAAATACGGTTTTTGGCATCAAAATGTAGCTATAGTTGATAAGGGTAGGAGAGTAGGAGAGAAGAGCGTTATTCTGCTTGTAGATGGGCAAATCAAAGGCTATGGTTTTTTCCATTTGAATTATCAGCTCACTCAGTTAGGATTTTTAGAGAATATTATTACGCCGCTGCCTAATACGCTAATTAACAAACATCTATTAGATCAGTATCTGCGTACTCATACTCATATAAAAGTACTTAATTTGAAAGAACAAAAACCTTTTCATAATGAATAAACAATTTTTTATTACCTTATTAGGAACAATGAGCTTTTTAGTAGGTTGCAATAATAACTCTCAACCTCAGATGAGTGCAACGCAACTAAATGAAACAGCCCAGATAATAAGTAAACTAACTGATTCTATCAGAAAACTAACAGATGAGCGTGATGAGGCTCTTAATTTTAGTCTTGAAACAAATGAACTATCGCAGCAGTATTTTGAGGACTTAAAGATTGTTAATCCATCACAGATAGTGATAAACGCTTTAATGGAAACAAATATTAAGGAAAAGAATCCTTATATAAAATCAGAGAGTAACGGTAGATTCCTGATTAACAAAATTAGAATACTGAATGAAAAATGGGTAATATGCGAGTTTAGTGATGGAGAGCTCTGGGGCGATTTGTTATTAGAGTACCACATAGACGGCAATCAGAAACCTACTTTTAAAACCTTAGATGAGGTTATCCACCCTAAATAAATCAGAAGCTATACCATCTGAAAGAAACTTACCTTCTTTAGTTACTTTCAGATGGTTTTCTTTTATATATAGCAGTCCTTTACTAATATATTTCTTCGCTTGAGTTAGTAGATACTGCTGATATTCCTTCCCAAAAACATTATTTACTTCTTCTAAATCAATACCTACCATAGTACGAATACGTGTTATGATAAGCTCATTATACCTATTATTAGGAGTGAGTGTTTCTACTTCTTGGGGTAATATTCCTTGCTGAATTTGTTGTATATATTTAATGTTATGAGCTATATTCCAACTGCGTTTGGTGCCACTGAAGCTATGTGCTGATGGACCTATACCCATATAAGGTTTGCCAAACCAATAAGCTGTATTATTCTGACTAAAATACCCTTCTTTGCCAAAGTTGGAGAACTCATATTGTATAAAATCTTCTTTTTCTAAAATATTTATTAGAGTGTGAAAATGAGTATAAGCCTGAGTGTCATCAAAAGGAGGTATTTTCCCTGTAGCTATAAATCTATGTAAGGCTGTTTTCTCTTCTACTGTCAGAGCGTATGCCGAAATATGAGGAATACCAAAAGAAAGTGCCTTATAAATATTCTCTTCCCAACGCTTATTGCTCATCATTGGGATACCATAAATTAAATCAATGGTAATATTATCAAAATACTGAGAAGCAATAGGCAATAAAGTAGTAACTTGTGTGGTAGTATGCACACGGTTCATCAAACGCAAATCTTCTTCAAAAAATGATTGTACTCCTAAACTCAGTCGATTGATTCCCAATGAAACCAACTGTTGCAATAATTGTTCAGGGGTGTGTAGCCTAAAAAAATCATCAGGATTGCACTCTATAGTAATCTCAGCTGTCGGACTTACCTTATAATAGCTATAGATAGTATCAAAGAGTTGCTTTAGCTCATCATATGTTAGTATACTAGGGGTACCTCCACCCAAGTAAATCGTTTGTAGTTCAGAGCCAACGGCTTCTTCTTTTCGCATTATCAACTCTTTACAAAGAGCTGCTACCATTTCGCTTTTTCGTTTTAAGGTAGTAGAAAAATGAAAATCGCAGTAGTGACACGCTTGTCGGCAAAAAGGTATATGAAGGTATAGACTATACATTAACTAATGCGGTCTTGGTTTTGTTTTACAAATGCCTCCCAACCGCTATAGCTTTGCTGTTTTTCTATCCTTCCAGTATTGAAGTAATGACATACTGCTACGGCTAAACCATCAGTAGCATCAAAGTGTTTAGGTAGTTCTTTTAGTCCTAATAGCTGTTGCAGCATTTTGGCAACTTGTTCTTTAGAAGCAGCCCCATTGCCGGTAATCGCCATTTTCACCTTTTTAGGTTCATATTCGGTAATAGGAATCTCACGCGAGAGCCCTGCGGCCATAGCAACTCCTTGAGCACGCCCTAATTTCAGCATAGATTGCACGTTTTTGCCAAAAAAAGGAGCTTCAATAGCCAATTCATCAGGGTGATAAGTGTCAATAAGCTCAAGAGTACGATTGAAGATAACTCCTAGCTTTATGTAGTGATTGTTGTATTTGCTCAACTGCAACTCATTAAGCTGTACGAGCTTCATTTGTTGGTTTTCTACCCTTATAATGCCAAAACCCATAATAGTAGTACCTGGGTCAATGCCTAAAATAATACGTTCCAAGAGTTATTTTACGTTTATTTCAACAGGAAGTTTAAACTGAGTGCTTACGTTTTGTCCGTTTTTAGTAGCGGGTTTGATAGCATCATTGTCTGAAAGTACCGAAAGGTTAGCGCGCAATGAATCTTCAAAGCTCTCATTTTCAGTGCTTAATAACTCTCTAGTACGATCGTCAGCCTGCATATCAAGCAGCACTATTTTACCGGTATTATCTACTCTTATATTTAGGAGAATACGTTCTGTTACAGGTTCTGTTACCTCATAAGGGTCTTTTTTTAGGCGTTCTTGAAACAAAGCAGCAAAGGTCTTCTCAAAACACTCTTTTTGCCCTGCTTTAGTGGTAGCAGAGTCACAAACTCCTTTAAAAATAGGATAAGTATCTACATCTTCTTTTACAATTTCAGTAAATTTTATATTAGCAATAGAATCTAATTGCTCTTGTAGTTTGGCTTGTTGCTGTTCTGGTGTGAGTTGTTGTGAGTTCTTTTTACAAGAAATAAGCGCCATTGAAAGGGCTAAAAACCAAAAGTAAAATTTCATAATCAAAAAATATTAGCATTTTTACGGCTCAAAATTATTACAAAAAAACGACTTATGAAAATAAATCATACTTTTTTTATCAAATAAAATAAGCTGCCTAATGATATTTATAGTAATTGTAGTTTATAAAGTATTGATAATCATATTATAACAGTCCTTCTTGTATAAGGTTATGCAGATGTATGATACCTGCGTATTTACCATCTTGGGTCACCAATAGTTGGGTGATTTTATTTTTCTCCATCAGGTTTAAGGCATCAATAGCCAAGCTGTCAAAATCGATAGTTTTAGGGCGTACGCTCATTATATCTTTGGCAGTTAGCCCTTTTATAGTGTCAGTTTTGCTGAGCATTCGGCGTATGTCGCCATCAGTTACCACCCCTACTATATTACCTTGGTCTATCACAGCAGCTACTCCCAGCATTTTGGCTGAAATTTCCACGATTACCTTTTTAATGTCTGTATCCGGACTTACTTCAGGCTTCTGGTTGTGCACTACTATATCCGAAACCTTTAAGTATAAGCGTTTTCCTAAGGCACCTCCTGGGTGATATTTAGCAAAATCACTACTTCCGAAGTGCTTCATTTCTAATAAACAAACGGCTAACGCATCACCTAACACTAACTGAGCGGTAGTGCTGGTTGTTGGGGCTAAGTTGTTGGGGCAGGCTTCTTTTTCTACGTGGGCATAGAGCACCCAATCAGCCTGTTGAGCCAAAACCGACCCTTTATTAGAGGTTATAGCTATTAATTTGTTATTACCGCGCTTTAGCAAGGGTACTAATACCTTTATTTCGGGGGTATTACCGCTTTTCGAGATGCAAATCACCACATCTTCCTGCTGAATGATACCCAAATCACCGTGTATAGCATCAGCGGCGTGCATAAAGATAGCCGGAGTACCGGTTGAGTTCATCGTAGCCACTATTTTATTGGCTATAATAGCGCTTTTGCCTATACCAGTGATGACCACACGCCCTTTAGAGTGGAGTATATAATCAACTGCTTGGGTAAAATCATCGTCTATATAGTCCGTTAGTTTGGCTACTGCCGCCGCTTCTTCAGTAATAGTTTGTCGGGCAATGTTTATAATATCTTCTGTTTTCATTGGTTTTCTTTGTTGTAAATAGTTCTAACGATTCCGTCAGCCAGCCCAATACGCGGCACGTGTACAATAGGGGCTTTAGACCATTTCATCGCGTTGATAAACACAGTTAAGGCGTATAGTATAACATCGGCGCGGTCAGGGTTGAAGCCCAATAATCTAATGCGCTCGTCATAAGTATAGCCTGATACATAGGTGTAATAATCGGTTAGGTACTCGTAGGTCAGAGGGTCGCCCTCACGGCTGTTAGAGTTTTTGTGTATTTTGTTGATGTTACCCCCCGAACCTATCGCTTCTATAGGCTGACAGTCGGCTGTGTGCTTCTCAATCCACTCTTGTACCTCTTTCCAGGTCTTATCGCTCACTTTATTGTCTAACAAACGTACTGTTCCTATAGGAAAAGAGCGCGATTTCTTTATTTTCCCGTTAGAAAATACAGTAAATTCGGTACTACCACCCCCTACATCTATGTATAAATAGTTTTTGTCGCTCTTTATGAAGCTCGAAATGTCAGTTGAAGCTATGATTTCAGCTTCTTCAGACCCGTCAATGATGTCTATTTGCACTCCTGTACGCTTCAAAACCTCATCAGCTACCTCTTGTCCATTGATAGCTTCTCGCATAGCCGAAGTAGCACAAGCGCGGTATGCTTTTACCTGATTTACCTTCATCAGCAGTTTAAATGCCTCCATAGCATCGGCAAGACGGTCAGTATTTTCAGGCGAAATAAGTCCGTCAATAAACACGTCTGCCCCTAAACGTATAGGCACGCGCACTAAGCTGGCTTTTGTAAATTTAGGGTTCTCACCGGCTTCTTCTAACACGTTAGAGATGAGCAGTCGCACCCCGTTAGAGCCAATGTCTATTGCTGCTAATTTTTTAATATCCATAAGTGGTGTTATTTATCTTTTTCTAATTCTAAAGTACGGATTTTCAGTGGGTTCTTAGTCAGTTCAGCGTATTCTTCACGATTTCTGAATACATCTAAAGCGGTGTAAATAGCCTGTCTGAACGACTGAGGGTCAGCGATGTCTTTACCGGCTATTTCGTAGGCTGTACCGTGGTCAGGCGAGGTGCGCACCTTGCTAAGCCCTGCGGTATAGTTCACCCCATTGCCGAAAGCAATCGTTTTGAAAGCGATGAGCCCTTGGTCGTGATAAGGGGCGAGCACTGCATCGTAGTTGCGATAGGTTTGCGACCCAAAGAAACTATCGGCAGCAAAAGGTCCAAACACCAAAATATTCTCATCAAAGTAAAGTTTTTTAAGTGCCGGACGTATGATGTCATCGTCTTCAGTGCCTATCACGCCCTTATCGCCACAGTGCGGATTGATGCCTAATACAGCTATTTTAGGGCGCTGCAGACGGAAGTCTTTGATGAGCGACTCATTCATTAGGCGCGCTTTCTCCATTATCAGTTTTTCAGTGATTAAGGCTGATACATTTTTCAGCGGCACGTGGTCGGTCAGTAACCCTATTTTTAGGTCTTCACTTACCATAAACATCAAGCTGGTGCCTTTTAGTTGTTCTGCCAAATAATCGGTATGACCAGGGAAGTGAAAATCGTCTGACTGTATGTTATTTTTGTTGATAGGTGCAGTTACCAATACATCAATTTCGTTGTTTTTAAGGGCTTCAGTAGCGGCTTGCAGCGATAAGAAAGCATATTTGCCACCCTCTTCAGTTTCTTGACCAAAAGCAACCGTTGGCGTCTCTTTCCAGCAGTTTAACACGTTCAATTTGCCTTCAAGGGCAGCCCCAATGCTGTCAATTCCCTGAAAATTGGTGGTTATATTAAAATGTTTCCTCTGAAAAGAAACTAATTTGTTAGAAGCAAAGATAATAGGGGTACAAAGCTCCAAAATCTGGTGATCTTCAAAGGTTTTCAGTATAATTTCTAACCCAATACCGTTGATATCTCCAACGGAAATGCCTACTTTTATCAATTTTTCTTTCATAGAATAGTATGCTGAACGATAAATAATTATTACTTTTGTTTTTTCAAAAGGCAAAGATAATAAAAAAATATGGAACAAACACAAACTTATTTTTATCATAGTCACGGCAAACTGCTCATCACGGGTGAATATGCAGTGCTCGATGGTGCTCTTAGCTTAGCGTTACCTACGGCAAAAGGGCAGTCGCTACAGGCTACTATTTCAGATGATGACTTAGTGTGGAAAGCCTTTGATGCTGACCGACAATTGTGGTTCGATAGCACTGCTATACGCACCGAAGCCGACCAAAAAGTGTGGGATACACTTCTGAAAATACTCTCTACAGCGGCTGCTCTTAACCCTAATTTTGAACAAAAATATCGCCGTAGTAGCATAACTACTCAGTTAGAGTTTTCGCGCTTTTGGGGCTTAGGTTCTTCTTCTACTCTTATCAATAATATCGCCCAATGGGCAGAAGTCAATCCATACGAACTGCTTTTTAAGAGTTTCGGTGGTAGTGGCTACGACATCGCTTGTGCCAAGGCATCTACACCTTTATTATACCGATTGCAAGAGGGCAGACCTTATAGCTACCCTTTGCAACTTCTTTTTCCACACACTAACCGCATTTATTTTGTGTATCTCAACCAAAAGCAAAATAGCAAAGAAGGCATCAAACGCTATCGTACCGTTACCAAAAGCAAGCCTAAATTAGCTGAAAGCATCACTAAAATCACCGAACAACTTATTTTAGCCCAAACTATTAGCGATTTTTGTACTCTTTTGAACCAGCACGAAGCCACTATTAGTCAATATTTAGGTATTCCTACAGTGAAAGAGCGACTTTTTGCTGATTTTAAAGGTACAATTAAGAGTTTAGGAGCTTGGGGCGGTGATTTTGTCTTAGCAATCTCCGAAACAGAAGATATGCCAGCTTATTTTGCCTCCAAAGGATATCCTATATGTATTTCTTACGCCGAAATGATAATTTAAAAGAAAAATATCCTCTTTATACCTACCCTATACAAACGATATAGGAACGATACAGGAAGAGCGAAGGATAAGCGAACAATCAGCGAAAAATAAACGACTAATAATTATCCTCAAAGTAGAAAAATATGCTATTTCCCTTCACGAGCCCCTCTAATCAAGTCTAATACTTTTTCAGGGCAACGTACAGGGCGAAAAGTTTTAGCATCTACAAATACTAAAATGGTGTTAGCTGTAGAGAGTAATTCTCCTTTTTCATTCAGAATTTCGTAATCAAACTCTATTTTAGTAGAAGGTAAATCTTTCAGTTTGGTGCGTATAGTGATGAGTTCGTCATATAGTGCCGGCTTTTTGTACTGAATTTGAAGCGAAACCACGGGCATCATTATACCTTCGGCTTCCATCTCTTTATAAGTAAGACCGATAGCCCGTAGCCACTCTACTCTTCCTAGTTCGAGGTATTGAGGATAATTGCCGTAATATACTACCCCCATTTGGTCAGTTTCAGCGTAGCGAGTACGCAGAGTGTAATCAAAATGTAATTCTTTCATAATTAGATAGATATGCTATTTTATACTGATTAAAAATTTCTCCCATACGAAAAAGAAATAGCAAAAACAAGTGTTAAATATTTTTTTTATTCAAAAATTATTCACAATTTTGCTCACTGAAATAAGAACATATTTATTTCGTGCAAAATTAGTAAAAAAATCTAATAATCAAAGTTTTAGGTGAAAGCAGCTGCCTAAAAATAGTTCAGAATTATGGAAGAAGCAACTAAAAAAGTCTGGGCTAAGTGCCTCGAATTTATAAAGGACAATATTGATGAGCAACCATTTCTCACGTGGTTCGCTCCTATAGTACCTGTGACTTTAGAAGGAAAAACGCTTAAAATCAAAGTGCCAAGCCAATTCGTTTATGAGTGGTTAGAAGATAATTATATAGGATTGCTCAAGTCGGCTATGACCTACACTTTAGGGGATGGGGCTCGATTAATATATATAATTGACTCTCCTGTTGATAAAAAGCAGCTGCCAAGTACTAACCGACCAGAGTTAGCTAAACAGTCTTTGACGTTAGCTACTGAGGCAAAAGACCCTGAGCTTAAGAACCCTTTTGTAATCCCAGGGATTCGCGAAATAACAGTCGATCCACAACTAAATTTGCACCAGAACTTTGATAATTTTGTAGAAGGCGAATCAAACAGATTAGCGCGTTCTGCGGGCATAGCTGTAGCCAATAAACCAGGGGGAACGGCGTTCAATCCTTTGTTTATTTTCGGGGGAGTAGGATTAGGCAAGACGCACTTGGCGCACGCTATTGGGGTAGATATTAAAGAGAAATACCCTAAAAAGAAAGTACTATATGTGTCGGCCGAAAAGTTTACCCAGCAGTTCATTAGTGCTTCTACAGCCAAAGACAAAGATAAAAACAACCTCAACGATTTTATTCACTTCTATCAGCTTATTGATGTGCTGATTGTAGATGATATACAATTTCTTTCAGGAAAAGTGAAGACACAAGATGCTTTCTTCCATATTTTCAACCACTTACACCAAACCGGCAAGCAGGTTATTTTAACCTCAGATAAAGCCCCTGTCGATTTGTTCGACATAGAACAGCGACTTCTTTCGCGTTTCAAATGGGGACTTTCAGCCGAGCTCACCACTCCTGATTATAATACCCGTTATAAGATATTGCAAAACAAATTCTATACTGATGGGGCTGAAATAAGTGAGGATATTATAGCTTATTTAGCAGAAAATATACGTACTAATATTCGTGAATTGGAGGGGGTGAGCAATTCACTCATAGCACAAGCAGCGTTCAACCGCAAAGAATACTCTATTGAGTTGGCTCAGAGTATTATAGAAAAATCAGTAAAGAATAGCCAATGTGACTTAACGATAGACCATATACAGCAAATTATCGCTGACTATTTCAATTTAGATATTGAGTTATTACACTCTAAGACTCGTAAGCGTAATGTGGTACAAGCGCGCCAATTAGCGATGTTTTTCAGTAAGAAATACACTAAAAGTTCGTTATCAACCATTGGTAGTCAGATAGGCCAACGCGATCACGCTACAGTGCTACACGCTTGCAAAACAGTTGAAAATCTGATAGAAACTGATAGAGAGTTCAAAAAGTATGTAAGCGATTTAGAAACTAAATTTTCAGACTAATGCAATCGTCATTAACACAACTTATACCGCAAGAAGAACGTTTAGCAGTAGCCACTGAGCAAAAATCGTTAAAGATAGGGCTACCCAAAGAACGTGTATTTCAGGAGAGGCGTATTTGTCTAACTCCTGATGATGTAGCGGTGCTTGTTGTCAATGGTCATCAACTACTTATTGAGGCAGGTGCGGGTGATGAGGCTAACTTTTCAGATAAAGATTACAGCGAGGCAGGCGCAGAGATTATATATGATACACGCGAAGTTTTTTCTTGTCCAATAGTATTAAAGGTAGAGCCGCCTACGTATGAAGAAATAGATTACCTCAGCCACAAGGCTACTCTAATCTCTGGATTGCAGATAAATACACAAGACAAAGCGTATTTTGAAGCACTAGCTGAGAAGCAAATTACAGCATTAGCATTTGAACATATAAAAGACGAAGAAGATAACTACCCCATACGCGAGTCAATTAGCGAAATCACAGGAATAGCTTCCGTATTGATAGCTGCAGAGCTTATTTCTGAAAGAGGTAGATTATTATTTGGCAATATTACGGGAGTTCCTCCTATAGAAGTAGTATTATTAGGGGCTAATGAAGTAACAGAAGCTGCAGCTAAAACAGCTTTAGGATTGGGGGCTAATGTGAAGATATTTGCGAAATCGCTTACCAAGTTAAAAGAAATTAAGCGACATCTACCAGTTTCAGTATATACATCAGTATTACAACCTAAATTGTTAAAGAAAGTTTTAATGCGCTGCGATGTACTTATAGGGGCAATGCGTGGAGAGACACGTTCACCTATAGTAGTAAGCGAAGATATGGTACAACTGATGAAAAGAGGATCTGTTATAGTAGATACAAGCATTGGTACAGGAGGCTGCATAGAGACTATTCAAGTTACTACTTTAGATAATCCTACTTATATAAAGCATAACGTACTACATTATGGGGTGCCTAATCTTCCTTCGCGTTATGCACGTACAGCTTCTTTTTCATTAAGCAATATTGTAATGCCTTATTTACTAAAAATAGGGGAGGAGGGAGGTATAGAAAATACCTTACAGATAGATAAAGGTTTACGCAATGGACTCTACATTTATCATGGTATCCTTACTGATACTACTATTTCTAAATGGTTTGGAATACCTTGTAAACCTTTGCATTTGTTGTTTTATTAGATACAAAAAAAGAGAATTAGGTAAATAACCTAATTCTCTTTTTTTATTTTCTGTATTATCTGATTATCCTTAATTTGCTACTTCACTAATAAATTTAAGTCGGTAGATTCTTAGTTCATCGTCTTCATAATCACCACCAAACTCTTTTGAAGCTATTGAAATCTTATCACTATCTGCTTCCATAAAATATTCGTGTAGTTCTTCCTGTTGTTCTTCATCAAAGATTTCATTTACCCAATAATCAATATTTAGTTTAGTACCGCTATATACTATTTGTTCCATTTCCTTTAAGAACTCATCCATTTCTAAACCTTTAGCCTTAGCAATATCAGGTAATGGCAATTTGCGGTCTATATTCTGAATAATAAACAACTTCAGTGACGAATTAGAACCTGTAGTTTTTACAATGAGATCTTCAGCTCTAACAATATCATTTTCTTCTACATAACGCTCAATTAGTTTCACAAACTCAGCTCCAAATTTCTTTGCTTTACCCTCTCCAATACCGTGTACATTGGTAAGTTCTTGAATGGTAATAGGGTATTTCAGTGCCATATCTTCTAATGAAGGATCTTGGAACACTACAAATGGGGGTACTCCTTTTTGTTTAGCTACTTTCTTACGCAAGTCTTTAAGCATTTCTAATAGCACAGGGTCTGCTACTGAAGTATTACCATTATTAGGGTCTTCTGGTTCTTCTTCAAAAGTATGGTCTTCAGTCATCATAAAGGAGGTTACATTTTTAAGGTATTCTTTACCTTTTTCTGTGATAAACATCACTCCATATGTTTCAATGTCTTTACGGATAAGTCCATTTACCATTACTTGGCGTAGAAGTGCCATCCAGTAAGCATCTTCTTTATCTTTTCCAATTCCAAAGAAATCTTGTTCATCTATACGATGTGCTTTTATGAGGGCACTTACTTTACCAATAAGTGTATTTACTATCTCTTTAGCTTTAAATTTCTGTTTAGTGGCTATAATAACATTTAGTAGCTTTACTACATCATCTTTAGCTTCTTTCTTTTCTTTAGGGAAACGTACATTGTCATCCATATTAGCACCTTCACCATTCACTTCGTCAAACTCTTCTCCAAAATAGTGCAATATAAACTTACGACGTGAACTCGAGGTCTCAGCGTATGCCACTATATCTTGTAATAAGGCTTGCCCTATTTCTTGTTCAGCTATAGGCTTACCTATCATAAATTTCTCTAACTTCTCAACATCCTTATATGAGTAGAAAGCCAAACAATGTCCTTCACCACCATCACGCCCAGCACGTCCTGTTTCTTGATAATAACTCTCAATACTTTTAGGAATATCGTGGTGAATAACGAAGCGTACATCAGGTTTGTCAATACCCATACCAAAAGCAATGGTAGCTACGACCACATCTACCTCCTCCATTAAGAACATATCTTGGTGTTTAGCACGTGTTTTAGCGTCTAAGCCCGCGTGGTAAGGTACTGCTGAAATACCATTTACTTGTAGCGTTTGAGCAAGGTCTTCCACTTTCTTTCTGCTAAGACAATATATAATGCCAGATTTTTTAGGGTTTTGCTTTACAAATCGAATAATATCAGCATCTACATTCTTAGTCTTAGGGCGTACTTCGTAGTATAAATTAGGGCGATTGAATGACGATTTGAATACATTAGCTTCTAACATACCTAAGTTTTTCAGTATGTCTTCTTGCACCTTAGGGGTAGCTGTAGCCGTGAGGGCTACTATAGGGATATTACTGCCCAATCGTTCAATAATAGTTTTTATATTTCGGTATTCGGGGCGGAAGTCGTGCCCCCATTCTGAGATACAGTGCGCTTCATCTACTGCTACAAATGATATAGGTACTGTTTTTAAGAAGTTAGCATATTCTTCTTTGATGAGAGATTCAGGAGCTACATATAGTAATTTAGTTTTACCATTGCTAATATCTTCCATCACTTCGCGAATTTCATTTTTGGTAAGTGATGAATTAAGTACGTGTGCAATACTATCAGTAGACGAAATACCACGCATCGCATCTACTTGGTTTTTCATCAGAGCAATCAGAGGCGAAATCACAATGGCAGTGCCTTCTAAAACTAAAGCAGGTAGTTGGTAGCACAATGATTTACCACCACCTGTGGGCATTATAACAAAGGTATTTTCCTTGTTAATCACACTGGTAATAATCTCTTCTTGATGCCCTTTAAACGCTTCAAAACCGAAGTAATGCTTCAGCGCATCGTGTAAATCATTCTTTGTCATTTTCATATTTAACTTTTCTTGTTTCTTTAGTGCTGAGTTATTCTGTATCCAATTTTATTTTACAAATATACAACTTTTTCTGATAACCCCAAAATAAATACAAAAAATTATTTTTTTTCTTTTAAGTGCTCAGCAATTAGCTCTAATTCTTCATACCATTCCTCTCCAAATTTTCTAATAAGAGCATTTTTTACAAATTTATATATAGGCACTTGTAGTTCTTTGCCTAAAGCACAAGCGTCATCGCATATAGGTGACCAACGATGGTAATTAACCGCTGTAAATGAACTATATTCACGTAGCCGGATAGGGTAGAGGTGACACGAAATAGGCTTCTTCCAATCTATTTTCTTGTCATTATAAGCTTGCTCAATAGCACATAGCGCCCATCCGCTTTCATTTCTAACTACATAAGCACACTCTCCTCCGTTGATGAGTGGTGTTTCCCAATCGCCGTCTTCTCCTTTCACATATACCCCTTGAGCCTCAATAGCAGCCTTACCTTCATCAGTTAGATAAGGTTCTACTTCTGGATAAATACGCTTCATTACTCTTAGCTCACTTTCTTCTACAGGAGCTCCTGCATCGCCTTCTATGCAGCAAGCTCCCTTGCAGGAAGTTAGGTTGCACACAAACTCGTTATCTATAATATCTTCCGAAATAATAGTGTTAGCTACTTGTATCATTTTTTATGTTTTCTTTTTAAACTGCTTTAATTGCCTTTTCAAAAGGTATTCGGTGCGCAATACTGCGTCCTAATGTTACCTCATCAGTATATTCTATTTCAGCACCTACTGCTATGCCGCGTGCTATAGTAGAAATTGTGATGTTATAAGGTTCTACTTGTTTGTAAATGTAGAAGTTAGTAGTATCACCCTCCATAGTATTGCTTAGGGCTAAAATAAGCTCATTTACTTTGCCTTGCTTTACTTTTTCTACTAAAGAGGCTATGTGCAAATTAGAAGGGGCAATACCATCAATAGGCGATATTTTGCCCCCTAATACGTGATACTGACCAAAAAATTGTCCTGTGTTTTCTATGGCCATCACATCGCGAAAGTCTTCTACTACACAGATAACCCCTGTGTCGCGCACGGGGTTAGCACATATTTCGCATATTTCTACATCCGAAATGTTATGACAGTTTTTGCAGTACACTATATGAGTGCGTAGAGCGACTAATGCTTGTGCCAGCTGTAGGGTTTGTTCTTCTGGTTGTTTGAGCAGATGCAAAGCCAGCCGCAGAGCCGTCCGTTTGCCTATGCTTGGTAGCTGTCCAATCTCATATACTGCATTCTCTAAGAGTTTTGATGAAAAGTCCAATTTAGCTGTTAGTTGTTAGTTTGTGTGCTACTTTGTCGCAAGCAGCATCTATAAGTTGATATACTTTTTCAAAATCAGCTTCACTACCGTAATAAGGGTCTGGTATTTCAGCTTTGGCTACCTTGCCAAGAGCATCACCCAAAAATGAGATTTTATTCAAATCGTGTTCATTTCTCGCTAAACGGATAAGATGCTGATAATTACTTCTATCCATTACGAAAATATAGTCAAAAGCCTCAAAATCAGTTATGCTAAATTGCCTTCCCTTAAGCATCGAGATGTCTACTCCGTGCTTTTTACCTGAGGCAATACTACGCGGGTCAGGAGCATCACCTATATGATAGTTAGCTGTTCCTGCTGAATCTAGTTCAAAAGAATCAACAGGAAGCTTGCTGCGCATAACTCCTTCAGCTAATGGTGAGCGGCAGATATTGCCCAAGCAAACCATTAATATTTTTGTTTTTTTCATTTTCTTTTTTATTACTTTATTTCTTATTTCAAATACAATCCCATTTTGTCAATATACTGCCATACTTTCTCAGGTAGCAGCGGACGCACATTGTGTCTCGCCTTTATTTCATCGCGAATAAAGGTGGCTGATAGTTCTATAATCGGAGCTGCAATACGAGTAATGTGCGGATGATTGCTCAACACTTCAGCAACTACCCCCTCAGAGATACGCGGATAGATGTAAAGATGATAGTTAGCCAATATATGCTCGTAATTCTTCCACTTGTGAAAACTTTTCAGATTATCTTCACCCATAATCAGAGCAAAGTCTACGTCAGGGTATTTTTCACCTAAGTGAGCTAATGTATTGACTGTATAGTTGGGCTGAGGCAAATGAAACTCTATATTGCAAGTACGAAGTTTAGGATAATCATCTACGGCCAACTCAGCCATTTCAAGGCGTAAGTGATTGTCTAATAACGATTGCTTTTCCTTGAACGGATTCTGAGGTGTTACTACTAACCATACTTCGTGCAGTGCACTATGCTCAGCCAAGTGGTTTGCCAAGATGAGATGCCCAATATGAATAGGGTTGAACGACCCAAAAAATAAACCTATTTGTTTTCTCATTTGTTAATAAAATCAGTTACAAGGTCTTCAGCCTCTTGCAGCGCACGCGGTAGGTCATCATTTTTGATAATAACATCAAAGAGATGAGCTGTTGCCATTTCTTGTGCCGCTTTGTCTAGGCGCATTTGTATCTTCTCTTCAGTCTCTGTTTGACGAGCTCGCAGGCGTTCCTCTAATACAGCTATGCTGGGAGGTTCTACAAAGATAGCTAAAGTTTGCTCGGGGAATTGCTTTTTAATGCGCAACCCTCCTGCTACATCTATATCAAATACTACGTTTTTGCCCATAGCCCACAGCCGTTCTACTTCCGATTTTAAGGTTCCGTAAAAGTAGTTCTGATATACCTCTTCCCATTCTAAGAAATCGTTATCAGCTATACGCTGTTTAAACTCTTCAGCTGAAAGAAAATAATATTCCTTACCGTGTACCTCCTCACCGCGAGGGGCACGCGAGGTAGCCGAAATAGAAAACGCTAAATTAAGCGGAGCCAGTGAAAGCAAATGCTTCACGATAGTAGTCTTACCACTCCCCGAAGGAGCTGAAAAAATAATAAGTTTATTCATTATAATACATTCAGTACCTGTTCTTTAATCTTTTCGAGTTCATCTTTCATTTGTACTACTATCTGCTGCATAGGGGCAAAGTTAGCTTTTGAACCCAATGTATTTATTTCTCTACCTATTTCTTGGGCTATAAAGCTCAATTTTCGTCCGTTAGAATCTGCAGATTGAAGAGTTTCAATGAAGTAGTCTAAATGTTTCTTAAGACGTATTTTCTCTTCTGTAATATCCAGTTTTTCTAAGTAGAAAATAAGTTCTTGTTCAAACCTATTAGCATCTACATTTTGTATATCGGCTACAGCTTTTTCTAGTCTTTCGCGCACTAGTAGCAAACGTTCGCTGTCTAAGGCTTGTACTTGTTGTAGGTAATGGTCGATATTTTGTATCCGAAGTAGGAAGTCTTTCTCTAATACTTTTCCCTCTTGCAAACGGAAATTCTGAAGGTCGGCAATAGCGATAGCAATATGTTCAAAAATAGCAGCAAACTCTTCTTCGGTGATGCTTTCAGTAGAGGTCTGTAGCGCATCAGGCATACGCACTGCCATTTTTAGCAGTTCTGTACGATCGCCATCAACTATATTTCGCATTTGCTCTATATACGCTTTTACGATGTTTTCATTAATCTTTGAGGGAGTTTGGTTGCCAATATTCTCTACCAGAATAGTAAAGTCTACTTTTCCGCGTAGCAATTGCTCAGCTATGAGCTTTCTAAAGTCTAATTCTTTTTCTCTGTAAATCAGTGGTATACGGGTATTAATATCAATACTCTTACTATTTAATGATTTGATTTCAACACTTATATGCTTATCAGCAAGTGATATAACGCTTTTTCCAAAGCCTGTCATTGATTGTATCATAACATCGTTTTTTATAAGTGCAAAGATAGTAAATAATTAAGAATTAGCAACTATAATTGAAAGATATTTTTGTAATGTAACATCCCTATCGTCCCAATTCTTTTCTCTTTTCTAACTGGTGCAAGGCTAACTTCTTTATTTCGGTATCATTAGTCTCTGATGTCAATTTTTCTAAAGCTAAAAGACTCTCAGGCTGTGGTTGAGTTCCTATAGCATAAATGATTTTCCGTATATAAGGATATTTGAAGTCATCGTCTTCTAAATACTCAGGAATGTTGTCTATTGCTTTTAATAGGATAGGTATATTTTCGGTACTATTATTCCACATTGTTTGAAATAAATCAACAATATCTTCGTGGGAATTATGAAAATTTAATAAGAGTAATCTCCTTAAAGGTTCTTCGTTAGAGGGATTAAAACAATTTAATAACCAGCCCGTTAGGATAACATTCCTAACATCTTCCAAACTTTTACTATCTTCCAATAATAAAATAGCTTCGTTAAAATCTTCGACACTTATACTATTTTTTAACATTGTTAATCTTTCTTCTCTTGTAATTTTTTTTGAGTAATACAAATTGAATATATTTGTAATCTTGTTTATATTTCTCATTTCATTGTTATTTTTTAATTTCTTGCAAAAAAAGCAATAGTCTAGGTATTTTCTTCTCTTTCAAAAATATATAAAGTTCTTTGAGAACTTAAGGCTCCTAATAGGTTTCTATTACCTTGAAGCTCCATAATTCTCGGTTCTGCATCTTCTTCTTTTTTAAAATCATACTGCCAAATGAGTTTTTTGGTAACTCTATCCAACGCTCCTATTTTACTATTAAAATGACTTGCAAAATAGATTTTGCTATCTGTTAGCACAAAATTAGCTATATCACTGCGTATCTTTTTTTAGAGAAGTCATTGCTTAAAAAAATAAAAAGGAGTTCGATATTAGGGAGCTTGTACAAACGAATCCATACACTTTTGCTATAGTATCATATTTTTTTGTTAAAGAGAAGTCCTATCTCATAAATATAAAAAGAGCCTCTCTTTTTGTCTTCATAATATAGTTTTCCCTCTTTTTGTTTAAAGTTATATATTGTATCCATCCCATCTATAATAGAATGGTTTAAAGTGTTTAATTTTATACTATATTTTTGATATTTATCCTCATTATTACTAAAGGAAAAAGAAAGTTGTTTTTCCTTAGGAGTTCTATAAAACCATATTCCTAACTTATCATTACTGAATCTACTTTTCCAAAAGAATTAAAATATATTTTTTCTCTTACAGCATATTCTTTATTTCTAAAACAATACATTTCATACTCTGAAAAACTTGTAGAATTACGTATTTCTATTCTACTTTGGATGTAAAAACTTTCTTGGTTCTTGTTATATTGGCAAGAAAAAAGAAAAAGAATTATGATTATAATTTCTTTAACTTTTGATAATTGTCTCATCTTTTTTAACATTTTCTCTCTTTTTTATTAAGACATGAAGAGGATTACTTCCCCTTACAGAAATTACTTTCACTAAAAATTAAATTAAGTACCATTTACCACACCTTTGTTTTTCATAGCGTATTCGTTTCCGTATTCGTTAGCGTATTCGTTTTTAAGTTTCTTGCTAAATTCAGACATAAAAAAAGAGTGATTTATGCATATAAACCACTCTTTTTCAGCTATCTAAATTTTGTAGCGGGAACTGGAGGGAGTTCGTTATTCTCACACGTTTAAATGATTGATAATCAAAGGCTATTTTTTATTACAAACATTAAATAACAAGAGGTAGAGACACAAAATAGACACACTATAATAGGATTTACACCAAAACAAATTGCGTTTCTCTCTATACCTTTATATACTCCTTTTTTTTATATGTTTTATACTCATAAAGAATAAAAAAATATAAATATATGATAATTAAATAATTAGGTTTATTTCAGCTGCATATAAATCTGCATACAAATCTTTGGTGCATATAAAACGTTTTGTATGCAGTAAGATAGCATTACTTACTCATTTTCTCCTCCATCAGCTGTATAAGTCTCCACTTAGCGGCTTATCCCCTGCTATTTCCATTTCGTGTTCCTCTTTTAGGTTTAGCACAAGGGCTTTAAGCAAGTTATCTACCTCTTTAGATTTCTGGTTGATACTCTCGGCATCTATCTTGCTTTGTTCACATTCTCGTTCAGTCCTTTTCGGTAGCTGATAAGAATAATCATCAGTAGGCTCTGAATACATTTTTAGCCCAGCAAAACGGGTGAGTTCTTCTATTTTCTGTGCCAACTGTTCTACTGCCTTACGGGTTTCTTTATGACCTATAAAGTTACTCAGTTTGCCCACCTCTTCTACAAAGCTATATGCATAGCCCACCACCTCTTTCTTATAACCATACCAAGCGTTTTGGTTGCATATATACTCCCTAAAAGTATCTAAGTGCAGCGTTTTAAACAGGTTTTGCAATGTTTTTTTATCAGCTTCACCAAGTTTATTAGCTTCTAAATAAAAATGACGAGCGCGGGTGTAAAGAAAAATACAAGTAAGCAATAAGCTTACAATAGTTACTGTTTTAAAGTCGTACATATTAAAAATATAATTAAAGATATATGGTGCAAATATACAACTTATAATCCAGTATTGTCCTATTTCCTTGATGATATTATACTCTTTCATTATAGTTTTTTCTTAGTTTATACGCTTTCATCATTTCGCCCTCATTTTCTCCACCATCAGCTGTATTATTCTTTCAGATAAAGTCCTAAAAGCATAAAAGCAAGGGTGATGAACAAGCCTACAACCCATTTGATAAGGTCTACTTTTGTTTGGGCAATATCCTGTTTCAGTTGGGCGATGTCCTCTTTGGTAGTTATAGCACTCATATATTATTCTATTTTTAAGGTTATTTCTTTATTCTCTCCACCATCATCTGCATAATTTGTTTTTTCAGTTCAAAGTTTTCTTTCTCCAGCCGTTGGTTTTCGTCTTTTAGTTTATTATAATCGTTCATATACGTACGTCTAATTTTTTTTATAATATCAGTAATTACGTATGCAGACAGTATACAAGTAGAGATAGTGTAAAGTGTGTTAAAAATCATAGTTTTGTAATTTTATATTTGCTACAAAAATACAAAAAAACTACGAATTATTCATTACTTTTTGACAATAAATAAGCCTCCTATAATAGCAAGTTCTATTGCTATTATAGCTATGATTTTATATGCTTCCATTACTTACTCATTTTCTCCTCCATCAGACTACAAAACAAAATCTTCTATCTGCTTAAGTATTCTCTGATAATGCTCTTTGGTACTTGTTCTCTTTTTTATTTTTGCTTTTTCTCCACTTATTGCTACTGATGCTCTTATACCTTGTTCAAGCATATCTATTTCTTTTTGTATATTATCTTTTAGGTCTGATAAACTATTTACTTCATTAAGGAAGCAAGTAGTATACCCCATATTTCGCTCTAAAAAAACGCTATCATTAGCATTTAGATAAGTAGAAAAAATAAAAACTTTCAAAAATGCAAAGTTACTATGCTTTAGCAACTCATCTTTATAAAAGATTTTCAGAAAATTATATTCATATTTTATATAAGTATGAGGAGTTTTATTGTAATACACTTTTTCATCATTGCACACCTCTCCTACCTTAAAACTGTGTTTTAATAAAATAGGCTCTAACTCTTCCCTTTGAAAACAAGTTGTTTTATCATTCATTTCTATTACGGTTCCCATAGTTTTACTTCTCCCCCATTACTAATTTCAATAAATGTTCACGCTTATCTGCCGATATTTCAAAGGTAACAGACACCTTGTCGGCATTACCGACCACAGTTTCACTATCCACATACTTTTTAGGATAGGTAAATATATCCGCCACTTCCATTTGCAAGTTACTTGCAATATTTGAAAGTTGCCATAAACTTAACTGCAGGCTTCCGTTGAATATCTTGCTCATCTGAGTATCCCCAGTCTCCGCATATTCCGCTATCGCTTTTTGTGTTAAGTGCCTATCTCTCATTATAAGCCGCAACTTTTCTACAACAGGGTGGATTTCCTTTATTTCTGTCTCTTTATCTTTCATAGCACTACAAAGTTAAGAATTGAAAATCATATAGTTATAAAAATAATTGCAATATATTTTCACTTTTTGAACAAAAAACTTGCAAATATTGCAATAATATGTCTATATTTGCAGCCGTAAATGAATACCAAAAGAGCCGACTAAAATAGACGTCTCTTTAGGCGACAAATATACGAACTATTTACGACATTTAAAACAGAAAACCAAAAAAAGAAACGCTATGAACCAAGAAACACCCCAAAAGGACAGCGTTGAAACGCCTCTAACCATAGACATTCGTGCCCACAGCTACAACCCCGAAGTACGCAGCGGCAAAGCCCCCATTACCGCATTCGATGTACTACAATGGCTGCACGCTAATACAGACAGTGGCATAACCCCCAATATCACCGCTGACGGCGCTATATACCTAATAATAGAAATTCCAAGCAGTTACAAATTCAAAAAAATAGCCCAATGGGACGTGCGTCACCCTTACTTCAACCAGCAACCTATATCGCTGATTAAGGCACTTGCTCCCTATTACCAGTCCACTAATTTCCTTAAAAAAATGCAACACATTAGCAACGCTAAAAAATAAAACCGAAAAAACAATGAAAAAAGAACCCTCCCTATTGACCATTTTGGGCATCAGTGTTTGTCTTCTCACGGCTCTTTATTTGTCCAAAAATATAACCAATAAGACTACTTATCAAGGTTGCATAAATAGTCTCGCTAACGCACTTTGTAAATACCAAAATACTAAGTACAATAAAAAGGATAGCAATCAGCCCCGTGTGAGTGAGAAAGTGAACCCGCCTATTGAAATACCACAATTGCATACGCCGCTCCTCAAAGGAGAGCCTACGCTCAACAGTGGGAGCGTTATCAACAGTAGGGGCGTCTCCCCTTTTGTTGATGAAATTAGCAATACTAAGCAACAGAGCCTGCCCCGCTTCTGTTTTAGCAATATTCTCGAGGAAATTGCTGCCATTGCTTTCCTCTTTGCAGTTGTCCTGCTTTTCTTGTTCGTTTTGCATATGTTATAAATGAATTAAAACACAAAGATAATAAATAAATATGATACAAGCCCACACCATACAAGTAAACCTAAAACCAGAGATAATAGCACAGATAGACGACACCGCTATCGCACACCTGCATATTAAAACCTCCGAAAACACCAGCACACTAAAGAAGTGGATGCGCTACGGAAGCGAAAAACTCACTCATTATTCGTTCCTCATAGCCCTTTCAGAAGTATTTAGCCTGCCTGTAGAAGACCTTGTCGAGGTACACCGAAGCTAAAGCGAACACGTACCGAACACGAAGCGAACACGTACCCTATCAATAATCACAAGTAAAACCATAAAAACAATGAACCAAATAGAACAAGTAGAAACGCACCTAAATGCCGTCCTAAACATAGACGAAATTAGAACCAATATGATAACCATTGAAGATAATATGCTTATCATCGACCTAAATTATTACAGCGAAACCGCCCTTGCTAACCTTTATAACCGAGCCGCTGGTGGTTACCTCTCAATTCGCCCAGAGATAAGCGCGGGGCAACTCTCCTATGCCCTTGTACCAGAAAACACCACAAAACCAGTAGAAGCATTTGCCCACCCATAAATAGTAAAATAACGTTAGTTAGTTGTTAGATAAGCCGTGCATAAGTGCACCACGTGCACGGCTTTTTTTATCTCTCACCTAACCTAACTGCTAACATCTAACAGACTATGAACGATTACAAATACACCGCCGAAAAACTCTATGAGCATACTAATAAAGGGTTAGATATTCTCTACCGATACGAACCTGCCTGCATAGGTTGTACTGGGGTAAAAAACTTTAAATTTAACAAAGGAGAACGTACCGCCTCTGCCTCTCTATTCATTCCAGAGGGTGCCAACTTTTGGGCAATAAAAGACTTTTCCAGCGGCGAATTTATCACTCCTGTACAGCTCGTAATGAAATACACCGGCAAAGAATTTGGCGAAGCTCTCAAAGACCTATATGCCGAATTTAGTGTACCTACCGTCGATAAAGTTTTCCAAAGCAATATATCTTTTCGCGAAGATAAAAACGCTCCTGATAATTATTGGGCTATCATTCCTAAAACCAAAATTGAAAACCCTCAAGTATATTCGCGCTTTGTTACTGCCGAACTTCTCGAAAGTTTCGGTATCATAGAAATTGACTATACCGAACGCCGTACCAAAAGCGGTAAAATAATGCGCGTTACCAATACCCCCTCTTACCCTATGTTTGCCTATTCTGACAATTACCAAGCGTGGGCAAAAACATATTGCCCAAAAGAAGCTAATAAAGAATACAAACATTCTTACTTCGGACAAAAACCTGCCCACTACGTACACGGTTACAAGCGTATTATTGACAAAATAGGTAATAATTTCTCTCGTATAATGGAACTGCAAGAGCGTATAGAGCACCCCGACACCTCCAAGCTCGAAAAAGATTTATTTCAAGAAGAGTTAGACACTATGCTACTCCCTTATATCATTATTTGCTCTGGTGGTTCCGATGGAGTTTCAGTTGCCTCACTATCCGAAGAGTTCAATCCCGTATGGTGCAATTCTGAAGCCGAAATTATCACTCCTACTATATATCACCAGCTTAGAAAACTAACAAAAAACCTTATCAACTTACCAGACCTCGATAGCTCTGGTATCAATTTCGCATATAAATACTCTTTGCAATATTGGAAACTGCAAACCGCTTTTATTCCTAATTACTATTTTACAGATGAAAAAGGAAACCGCAAAGGCAAAGACTTTCGCGATTACCTTTTGCACCCCGATTTTACCAATGCAACCCAAGAATACATCGCCCAAAAGTTTAAAGAACTGCTAAAAGTGTCAGTATCTTGCGACTTTGTAAAACTCAATGAGCGCAAACAATACCGCGTAAATGCCAGAAACCTATTCTATTTCCTAAACTGCCATAACTTTTTCGGTTATAAACCAGAATTTTCATCAGATAAAGAGCCTAACGAAACTAACGATATACTTATACACATACAAAAACACAAAATAAAAGTACCAACTTCTAAAGATATACGCCAGTACTGCCAAGAGTTCCTTATTCGCAAAGGAACAACCTCTGACATACTCGAAATGATAGAAAACACTAACGCCCTGCGCGTGTCAGAAATAATAAACTTACCTACTAAAGACCTTAATTTTATTAATTACGGGGCTGATTATCAGATTTTTTTCTTTGATAATACATTAGTAAAGGTAACTGCTGATAGTCTCGAAACAATTAAAGAAAAAGACACCTCCTGCTACGTTTGGGAAAAGCATATCATCAAACGCCCTTTTACGCCTCTGCCTAACTTTTTTGAGATGTACCAAGACAAAGCGGGCAATCAGCGCGTACACTTGCACCAAACGCAGTGCGATTTTATGAATTTTATTATTAATGGTAGCCGTGTATTTTGGGAAACCGAAAAAGCACAAAATCCTAATTTTCGCAGTGCCTATATACTCAATAGTCCGCACCTTACAGAAGCGCAGCAAATCACACAAGAGCGTCATTTTCTCGGCAAATGCTTTGCTATAGGGTACCTATTACACCGATATAAAAAACGTGGCTTTGAAAAGTATGTATATGTAATGGACGACAAAGTTAAAGACAGTATCACCGAAAATAATGGTCGTTCGGGTAAGGGGCTTATGATTAATGGTATTTGCGAACTTGCTCCTTACTTCTATCGTGGGGGTAAAAATCCGGACTTATTTAGAGATAAACACCTCTTTGGTACCTACAAAGGCGAACCCATTGTATATTTTGACGATATGCACGCTTCTATTCCTTTTTCTGAAGTGTATACCTACGTTACTGACGGTATTACTGTAAACGAAAAAACAAAAGGCGACTATCATATACCATACGAAAAAGCGCCAAAAATGGTAGGAACCTACAACCACGCTATACGGAATATGACCAGTAGTGATATAGGGCGTATATTATTCGTTACTTTTTCTGATTATTATTACTTTTCTCTTACTGACAAATTTCAGCCTATAGATGATTTTGGGCGCGCTTTCTTTCAAAATTGGGACGATACACAGTATAATCTATTCTATAACTTTATGCTACAGTGTCTACAATTTTATTTAGCTAATCTGAATGCCCCAGTGCTTTCACCTATCGAAAATTTACAAATAAACACCCTCAAAGCCTCAATAGGCGACAACTTTATGGAGTGGGCAGAAGAATATTTTGCTGACGAAAATCTAAATCGCGAAATCCTCAAAAAAGAAATGTATGACGACTATCGCAATGTAGTAGGGCGTATGGCAGTACAGATAAAGAATTTTAAGAAGAATATAATGCTCTTTTGTCAGCTAAAAGGTTATCGCTTCAACCCTCCGGAGCTCTGCAATTCCCAAGGTTATATAAAGAGGAATGCGTATGCTCCTAATGGTTCGCGTACCACTAAGGAATACTTTTTTATTGAAAAGACAGAAACCGACACCCAAAAACCAGAAGAAACCACCCCAGCTGCCCCCAAGGCAAACAACCTTGCTGGCAT
>ERZ772764.233-NODE-233-length-41286-cov-3.901627_pt1 | contig 41286 bp, 45 predicted proteins | sample MGYA00512163_ERZ772764 | MGnify/ENA primary metagenome ERZ772764 (study PRJEB29015, sample SAMEA2737903) | human oral metagenome | biome: human oral; feature: human-associated habitat; material: dental | place: China | collected 2094 ... | reverse complement strand
GCGGTGTACACCAAGGACGGGCGTCAGTTGGCACTGGTCGCCGGGCACAACGGCACCGTCGCCATCTTCGAGTGGAGCGAGTCGATGGGCTGGACGCGGGCCTACGTGGGCTACCACGACGAGGTCCTCAAGTGGATCGAAAGGGAGGCGCGATGAGGGGCTCATCCATCCGCACCAGGAGCATCGACCGGGTGCTGAAGCGAGCCGAGCGCATGCCCGGTCTGGTCGTCAGCGACGGCGAAGAGACGCGGCTCCTGTGCGGAGACAGCACCACGATGTGGACCATCACCAATGAGCTCAACGTCGACACCGAGCCGCTCGTCCTCACGTTGAGCCGCCCCGCCGTCATGCACAGGAGCGACCGCATCGAGTGCACCCTGTCCAGTCGGGGCGAGGTCGTCGACCTGCGCACCGGAGAGGACCTGGAGCGCCTGGTGGCCCTGTGGCGCCTGCGCGGCGTCGAGGGCGCCGAGCTGGTCGACACCCTGACGCTGCCGGGCTGGAAGCAGCTGGCCTTGTTTCCGCTCGATGAGGCTTCGGACGACAATGGAGGGGAGGCGGCCTGATGTCGACGTCGGCTTTCGATAAGATGCTCGCCGCTGCGGGCTTCAAGGCGGAGGACCCGCAGGAGCTCAAGGATATCTCGCTACTCATGTACGGAGGGGCCGGAACGGCGAAGACCTCACTGGCCGCCACCGCCTCCAAGGTCGAGGAGATGAGCCCCGTGCTCTACCTCGACTTCGAGAGGGGCACCCTCCCCCTGCGCGACTGGGGCGACCTGGACAATCTGACGATCGTCCACCTGGACACCTGGGCCGAGACGAACAAGTTCATCTACCAGGTCGTCCGACCCGCCATGCAGGCCGGGGCGTTCCCCTACCGCACCGTCGTGCTCGACACCGTCGACGCCCTCCAGGAGCTCATCGTCCGCGAGGCCAAGACCGCCAACCCCGGCAACAACTACGTTCCGTGGACCGACGCCTACGACAACGTGGTGACCCTCGTCGACGCCTTCCGCCGTGTCGACGGCGTCAACCTGATCGTCGTCACCCACGTGGACCGCATGGTCAACTCGGTCACGGGGGAGACGCAGGTCGGCCCCGCCTTCAAGGGCAACCAGTCGGGCAAGCACATGCCCTCGAAGTTCGACTTCGTCGTCTACATGAGGACCAAGCAGGAAGAGGGACGGCCCGTCATGGGCGCCACCTTCTTCATGCCCGGTGCCATCACGAAGCGGCGCACCCGCTCCTTCCCCGACCACCTGATCAACCCGACCATGTCTCAGATCTGGTCGCTCGCTCACAACACCGACACCGTCAACCCCGAGGAGACCGCATGACCACCAACAACGACCCCTTCGCCGCCTTCCCCGCCACCGCCGCCGGTACGTCCGGCGCGGACCTCACCGCCCTGGACGGCCTCGACCTGTCCCAGGTGGAGGTCGCGGAGGAGTTCTCGTTCCGCGCCCCCGAGCCCGGCTTCCACAACGCCGTCGTCACCAGGACGGAGTGCCGACTGTCGTCCAAGGGTCTGCCGATGGCCGTCCTCACGTACGCCATCGACGACGCCAACGACCCCGACCACGGTGTCGTCGTGCTGGGGTACACGGTCCTCTACTTCAAGCGCACGGAGCAGGGGCGGACCACGCGGGTCCTCAACCCCGGTTTCCGGCGGATGCTGGAGGCTGTGGACCTGTGGCGCGAGGACCCGCGCGAGCGGGCGCCCATGCTCAACGCGGTTGGGCTGAAGACGACTGTCGACCGCCTGTTCGCGCTGATGCTGCGTCGCAAGTGCACGATCAAGACGTCGGTGGCCCCGCCGCGTCAGCGCGTGGACCGTGAGACGGGGCAGCCGATGTTCAACCCCGACGGCACCCCGCTGATGGGCAGCCCTCGGGGTCAGGTGGACGAGGTGGAGTACGAGCCGGTCGACAGCTCGACCACTCCGTTCTGATCCCGTGATGACCGGCCGGGGGTTCTGTCGTATGGCGGAGCCCCCGGCCGTGTTGGGGAAGGAGAAGCCATGCTTTTGTTCTACTACGAGAAGAATGAGCTGCGGGCGTTCGTCGACGACGACGGAGCCTGGTTCGTCGCCGCGGACGTGGCCGTGGCTCTGGGGTACCGGGACTCGTCCAACATGCTGCGCAGGTTCAGCAAGAACGAGGTCCGCTGGTTCAAGGTGCAGGGGCGCCGGGGGGTGCACGACGCCAGGGCGGTGTCGGCCCGGGCGCTGATCGGCCTGGCGTTCCGGTCCCGGTCCGAGCGGTCCGAGGGCTTCTACCGCTGGCTGCTGGACGAGGTCCTGGATGTCGAGCTGCGCAAGGACGCCCGGGAGCGGGCGAGGGAGGAGGGGCGGGGGATGTAGGTTCTTCAGGACTTGCAGAATCTCCGTCGCATGTATATCATTGGCCCCGATGGGGTAACTCGAAGTGACCCCGCGACCAACCAAGAAGGAGAGATCCCGTGAAGGAACTCACACAGATTCCGTTCCACGACACCACCATCTACACCACTGCCGACGGCGCCTACGTCGCCCTGCGCCCCGTCTGCGAGGCGCTCGGCCTGGATATCGACGGACAGTCGCAGAGGCTCCAGCGTCAGTCCTGGGCAACCACCTGTATGATGCAGGCGGTTGCGGCCGATGGCAAGACCCGCGAGATGGTCTTCATCGACCGTCGTACGTTCACCATGTGGCTGGCCACCATCGACACCGGCCGCGTCAAGAACGAGCGCACCCGCGAACTCGTGCGCACCTACCAGTGCGAGGCGGCCGACGCCCTCGACAAGTACTTCAACGAAGGTGTTGCCATCAACCCGCGAGCGACGCAGTCTTCGGTTGCCGAGGACCCGGCCCTGATCAGGGCCGCGGGGCTGGCCGACATCATCGGCAGGTTCCGGGGCATCATTGACGACGACTATCTGGACACCAAGGCCAGGATCGTCCTGGCCCGCGCCATGGGCGACACACCCGAGATCGAGGCGAGCGCCCGCCCCCTCTACGTCCAGGACTACATGCGCGAGCAGGGGGTGTCGAGCGACGACATCAAGAGCTACGGTCCCACCTTCGGCAAGTACGTCAAGAAGGCCTATAAGGCCGTGCGGGGTGTCGAGCCCGGTAAGCGCTTCGACGAGACCCCTTCCGGTCAGGTCCGCGAGGTCTGCGTCTACACCGAGGCCGACCGTCCGATCTTCGACCGCGCCTGGAGTGAGAGCTACGCGGGCGGCTTCCCGCCGAAGAAGGAAGCCAAGAAGAACAAGGAGGAGAAGTGATGGATCGAGCCCGAAACCTGCACTACGAAGGACACACCATCCGCACCTACCTCGACGACAACCGCTTCTGGTTCGTCGCCTCCGACCTCGCCAGGGCCCTGGGCTTCCCCTCAGGCTTCGCCATGGCCCGTACGGTTCCCGTCGAAGACAAGAAGTTCCTGGATGTGGAAACCGGAGGAGGGCGGCACGAGAGCACCATCATCTCCGACATCGGGCTCATCGTGTTCGCCGCGAGAACCCGCAAGCCCTTCGGCCGCAAGCTCCTGAAGTGGGTCCTGCACGAAGTGCACCCGGGCTTGAACTAGAACCCAACCAAGAGAAAGAGAGACAACATGACCAAGTCAGCACTGATCACGCTGCACTACGAGGACGAGCCGGTTCGGGTGGTGGTGGAAGAGGACGGATCCCTCTGGTTCGTAGTCAAGGACCTCGGAGACATCCTCGGCTTCTGCAACGCCCTGAACCTCATGAACAGCCCCGCCTCCAGGGCCACTAGGCTTCGCGTCGTGAAGACGGACCAGGGCCGACGCAGGGTCCGGGTCGCGACGGTGGCCGGAGTGTTCGGGATGCTGTTCCGGCTGAAGTACATCGACCCCGACGACCTGATCCGATGGCTGGAGCAGGAGGTCCTGAACTTCAGTCTGAGAACCGAGGCCTGGGCCCAAAACACGACCATCGAGCAGGAGTGAATCGCAGATGACCCTCGACGAACTCATCGAGAAGCTGACGCAGATGCGCGATGAGGAGGGCGGCGACACCATCGTCGTCGTCCGGGGCTACGAGAGCGGCTACGACCGCGTCGACGAGGTCGGCACCCTCGACGTCTACGACAGCCGCGCCAGGGGTGGCCACGAGAAGTGGTGGGAGGGGCGCTACGACGAGAGCGCCCGTTTCGCCGGTGTCGAGGGCACCGACCCCGTCCACGTCGTTCACCTGGTGAGCGCCACTGACAAGACCTTCGACTGAGGGCCGGGCCCCGGCGCCGCTAGACTGACGGCGTCGGGGCCCCGTCGTCCCCGCGGAAGAGACGGAAAATAGGAAGAGAAAGAGAGACATGGCCTTCTTCGAAGAGGTGCTGCCCGACACGCCCGGCTGGGTGCCCATCATCACCAAGGACCCCTTCGGGCGCCTCACCGTCTTCAAGTGGTTCTCCTGGCCCGACGAGAAGGCCGCCATGGGACGCTATGTCGAAGCCCACGGCAGTGGCGACGTCTACTTCAAGCCCATGACGTTCACCCAGCCGCCCTCCCTGTCCGACCCCCGCCACGCCACCAAGGCCAACGTGCTGCGCTGTGAGGTCGTCTACTGCGACGGCGACGACATGGACCCCTCCAAGCTCGCCATCCTCCCCACCACGTTCGTGCGCACCAGTCCAGGGCACTGGCACGGCTACTGGCGGTTCCTCGACGCCGAGAACCTGTCGAACAACGACATGGAGGACCTGTCGCACGGCCTGTACAACGCTCATGCCGCCGACGGCATGGACCGCGGCTGGCCCCTGGCCAAGATGCTGCGCGTCCCCTGGTCCTACAACACCAAGCCAGAATACGGCGCCCCCTTCCGCGTCACCCAGTACTCCGAGGAGACCGTCAGGAGAAGAGGGGCGGGAGGTGTCGACCTGGTCGAGATCCAGCGCGAGGGCGAGGCCGTCACCGTCGCCGAGTTCGCCGCCCACTACCCCCCGGCCGAACCACTGTCCCAGGAGGAGCTCGACTCCAAGGTCCCTCAGGAGCAGGACCCCAACGAGATCTACCGCCTCCTGGCCCTCGTCAACAACTCCGTCGCCAACGATCTGTTCATGATCCGCCCTGAGATCGGCGACGACTGGTCCGCCCGCATGTACCACCTCCAATGCATACTCATGGAGGCCGGGTTCGACGCGCGCTCCTGCTACCTCGTCCTGCACGAGGCCGCCTGCAACAAGTACCGGCGCGACAACCGCCCCGACATCGACCTGTGGGTGCAGGTTCAGCGCGACGCCGCAAGGTGGAGGCAGTACCACGACGGCGAGGACTTCATCATGGACGACGACGCCGACATCCTGCGCGTCCTCGGCCTCACCCCCCTGGAGGGCGTCAACCGGTTCGGCGACGAATCCTCACCCGAAGCGCTCGTCGACCGCCTGCCATCCGTGCTCGACGCCGACGCCAACGGCCTGTACTGGACGCGCGTGCAGTTCCTCCACCCCGAGGAGCAGCCCATCAACGACACGTTCATCGACGCCTTCACCTCCTGGGTCGGACACAAGAGCCCGCAGGCCCCATGGGAGTTCTCCGTGGCGGGCGGCCTGGCCATGCTCTCCGCCCTCCTGTCGCGCTACGCCAAGCTGCCGCTCACCTTCACCGACATGGGCCTCAATCTGTACTGGCTGGTCCTGGGGCGCACCACCCAGTCACGCAAGAGCACCGCCCTGCGCCTGGCCCGCGGGGTGCTCAGCGATGTGGCCGAGAAGGCCGGTGTCGACAGCAGCGGCTACGAGGCCCCCGAGGACGCCACCGCCGAGGCCCTTCAGGAGTGGCTGGGCGACCTGCCCCGCCTGTCCACGCTGCTCAGCGTCGACGAGGTCCAGGACACCTTCGCCGCGGCCTCCCGCAAGGGCTCCTACATGGCCTCCTTCATCCCCATGCTCACCAAGATCTACGACGGCAGGGTCCCCGCCATCCTGCGCAAGACCGGGGGCCTGGCCAGAAAGGGCGGTGTCGACCACCAGATGTCGTTCTACGGCACCGGCATCTTCGACCTCACCGCCCGCTACCTGACCATGGAGCGCATCATCTCCGGCTTCGTGCCCCGGTGCCTGGTCGTCGTCGACTCCCGCGAGGGCTTCGAACCGGGGGCGAACGACGTCGCGTGGCGCACGGGGGAGCGGGCCCGTGTCGACCAGGTGCGCGACATGCTCATCCACCACCTGACCTCCGTGGTCAAGCACTGGGACAAGGGCTTCCAGGCCGCCGTGCCGGTGTCGGGCCCGTTCGACGACCTGCGCGTGCCCCTCAAGTGCAATGAGGACGCTCTGGAGCGCTGGAAGTGCTTCGCCTACGACGTCACGTTCCTGGCCGCCAACCACCCGCTCAACGCCGTGGCCCTGTTCCCCACCTGCGAGCGGCTGTCGTTCTCCGCCCTGCGGGTGGCGGCTCTGCTGGCCATGACGGAGATGAAGGACACCATCGAACTGAGGCATGTCGTCAAGGCCATCGACCTGGCCGGGACGTGGGCCCGGTGCGCTGAAGCCCTGGTCAACCAGGTCGACTCCAACGGGTTCAGCCGAATGGTGTCCGACGTCGAGCAGTGGGTCGCCTCCCAGCCCGGCCACCATGTGTCGTACGCCGCCCTGGTCACCAAGTTCCAGAACAAGTTCGACGGCCCCGAGGCGCTCACCCGGGTCCTCATGCACTGTCAGAAGAAGGGGACCCTGCGAGACGTCCTGCCCAACCCCGAGCGTCCGGGCGACCGCGAGGTAATCTACACCGCCCGGGCCACCGCCAACGCATAAGCATCAACCGAGAAGAGAGAACCATGACAACCCGAACCATCTACTCACCGCATCCCCTCCTGGGGGCGCTGCTCGCCCACACTTTCGGCGACTGGCGCCTGGCGAGCCTCGACCCCGTCGGTTGGACCGTCAAGAACGGCGCCGTGTTCAACATCTATTGTGTCTTCTGTGGGCGACACAGCCAGGCCTCCACCTCGGGTCTGCTCGAAGCCCCTGCCTGCGGGTGCGACAGCGGCCGCGTCAAGCGCAGGAAGGCTCGGCAGAACGTCAGTCGCTCGCTGCGGGCACTCCTGTCGCAGCGAGTGGGCAACTGGATCCGCGACTACGGATGCACCTGGGATTCCGCGGGTGAGGGGGCCCAGTGGATTCTGGACAACATGAATCTCCCGCCCGAGGATCAGCTGAAGCACTTCAACTTCACCCGCCCCGACGACAACAAGCCCTGGGGGCCGGACAACATCGCTCTGCGCCCCAAGGCGGAGGTGCGTCGTAAGGTCGGCAAGACGGCGCACCGCGGTCAGCAGGGGCAGGGGGCCGACGGTGAGTGACTTCTGGGCCGTCAAGCCCGTGTTCCTGGTGCCCGATCCCCATGACCTGACCGCCCATCAGCGGGGGGTGCTGTGCGACATCAAGGCCGCTATGGGCAAGTCGATCGACCTGGCCGGACCCGATTGGCCCCTGGACCCACGGCGTCCGACCATCGGCCTGTTCGGCGTCGAGGGCCCGTGGACGGCACCCGCTGATGGCGGCTTCGACGAGATCTGGCCGCTCGTCCTCCAGGGCCGTTGGACGGTGAGCGCCTCGGAGACGGGCGGGGCGCCGTGGATGACGCAGGACGTCCTGTGGATCGACATCGAAACCTACTCGCCCGTCGACTTGGCAAAAGCCGGAGTGTATAAGTATACGGAGCACCCGGACTGGCGGATCCTCATGTGCTCCTGGGCTCTCAATGATGGCCCTGTCCAACGAGCCGAGGGCCACGAGGCGATCCTTAAGATCCCCGGCCTGTTCGACAGGAAGGTCCTCAAGATCGCCCACAACGCCTCCTTCGAGCGCATCAACCTGTCGAGGCTCAAGAGTCGAGGACGGGGGAAGTTCCTGCCGCCCGAGCAGTTCTTCGACACCGCAGCCCTGGCCCGCACGTGGGGGCTGCCCGCCTCGCTGAAGGACTTCGCCCTGGCACTGGGCGCCGAGGAGAAGGACGAGGCCGGAACCCGGCTCATCAACCTGTTCTCCAAGCCGAACCGCAAGGGCGAACGGGTGACGAAGGAGGAGAAACCCGACGACTGGGCCGCGTTCGGCGCCTACTGCGACCAGGACGTGGAGACCATGCGCCAGGCTGCCAAAATGCTCGGACGGGGTTTCCCCCGTGGCGAGCGCAAGGTGTACGAGGTGGACCAGCGGATCAACGACCGGGGGGTCCGTGTCGACGTCGCGCTGGCGAGAGCCGCTGAGCGCTGCTTCAAGGACAACCGGGCCGAGGCGCTGAAGGAGATCGAGAAGATCGCCGGTGTCGACAACGGCAACTCGGTGGCCCAGCTGAGGGCGTGGCTGAAGAGCCGGGGTGTCGACACGGAGGACCTGCGCAAGGACACGGTCAAGGAGCTGTTGGAGGGGGATCTGCCCGACGACGTCCGCCGGGTGCTCACGCTGCGTCAGGAGTGCGCGGTGTCGGCCGCGGCCAAGTTCACCGCCGCCATCCGGGCCACGAACGACGACGGGCGCCTGCGGGGCACGATGCAGTACTTCGGCGCGTCGACGGGCCGTTTCGCCGGTCGGCTCATCCAGTTCCAAAACCTTGCCCGCGACGGCTTCAAGGCCGCGGGCGGCGGTTACGACACGCAGGCCGAGGAGGCCGCGGTGGGGCGGCTGTTGGAGGGCGGTTCGGTTCCCTCCCCGGAGCTGAAGAAGCTGATCCGCCCGTTGCTCATGGGGCCGTTCGTCGTGTGCGACTACTCGTCGATCGAGCCCCGCGTGCTGGCGTGGTTGGCCGGTGAGCAGTGGATGATCGACGCATTCAACAACGATGAGGACATTTATGTCGCCACTGCTGCTAAACTTGGAGGGCCTGAAAGGGGCTTCGATCGGCAGCATGGTAAGGTGATGACGCTTAGCTGCGGCTATAAAGGGGGCGTTGGCGCGGCGCTCAAAATGGGCGGCCGGAATATCATGCCGAAAGGCACCCCGGAGGATATTCTTCGCAAAGAATTGCAGTCAATCATTAACAATTGGCGCGACAAGTCACCCGCCATCCGTCGCTTCTGGGCGCAGCTGGAGCGTCTCCTGAGCACCGGAGGGGGCGTCGACACCGGCCTGGTCAGCATCGAGGTCAAGGGGCAGGACCGCTACGTGTGGCTGCCCTCCAAGAGGCCCATCGTCTACCGCGGCCTCACCCGACGCTGGAAGCAGCCCCTCGACGTCGACGGCACCCCCCTGGGCCCGGCCCGCCTTGTGCCCCACGTCCTCAACACGGGGGGCGACAGGGCCCGGGTCCCCTACAAGCCGCTGCACGGGGGCATCATCACCGAGAACATCGTGCAGGCCGTCGCACGCGACATCCTCGTCCAAGCACTACGGAACCTGGAAGAGGCCGGGTGGCCCGTCGTCACCCACATCCACGACGAGGTTGTCTGCGAGATCCCCGAGGACAAGCGCTTCCTCGTCGAGGAAGCGCTCGTCGCCGAAGTGTCCGAGATCATGTGCCGTCCGCCCGCCTGGGCCGACGACGATCTCGTGATCAAAGCCGCCGGTTACACCTGCCAGCGGTACCACAAGGAATGACAAGAGAGGAAGAGAGCATGTCCGACGACATGATCAACCACCCGCCCCACTACAAGCTCGGCGACCGCGAGGTCATCGAGATCACCGAGCACCTGGACTTCCTGTCCGGCAACGTCGTCAAGTACATCTGCCGAGCCGGGCGCAAGAAGGGAGCCGACCCCCTCGACGACCTGTCCAAGGCGCTGTGGTACCTGGAGCGCAAGATCCGTCTCCACGACGGCGACGACGCCAACATCAGGACCTCCGACTGCGCTCCGTACTCTTTCATCCGCGATGCCAAGATCGTCCTGAAGGACGCCGGTGTCGACACCAGGTACGTGACCGCTCTGGCGGGCATGCTGTTCACCCGGGGCGGGCGGCTGTACTACAACACCTGCGTCGACCCGGATAACGTCGACAGCCACGAGTATGTGGAGGCCTCCATTCCCTGGCCCGACGACACCGAGCTCCGGCTCCTGCGCGCTCGGCGCGACCTGAAGTACCTCGACAAGGAGCGCGCCGAGCTCGCCGACACCGTCCGCCGCCTGGCCGCACAGGTCGAGGCCGAGAACAACAAGAAGGAGAGCACCGATGAGTGACATCGACCCGGCCGTCGCCCGCGCCGTCGACGAGATCGACTACGTGGGCTGCAACACCGTCAACCCCTACAACTACCTGGCCGAGATCATGTTCCTGACCTCGGCCGCCTGGAGCAGCGGGGCCAAGCGCTTCACCCTGTCCGCCATCGCCGCCCGCGCCGCCCTGTGGGTCGCCTACCTCGACGAGAAGACTGACGGCTCCTCCCTGCACGGCCTGAGGCGGCGTCGGGGGCGGGCACGTCGCGTCCTGGAGAACGAGGTCGTCGCCGAGTACCAGCGCGCCTACGACAAGCACCACGGCCGCACCCCCTTCAACCCCGAGGTGAGCGAACAGATGAAGTTCGTGATCCTGGCCGAGGAGGTCGGCGAGGTCGCCCGCGCCCTGACCCCCGACGCCAACACCCCCGTCGGCCATGCGGCCCCGCTTCGCGAGGAGCTCGTCCAGGTGGCGGCCATGGCCCTGGCCTGGTGCGCCCGCATCGTCGTCGACACGGAGAGGAGGAACAACCCGTGAGCCGCGGCAGTAAGGTTGCGATCCGCATCGAGATGCACCCCAACGGCGTGCACATCATCGACAACGTCGGTGGCCAGGCGCTGTGGGGCGGCGTCAACGAGTTCGACGTCATCTGGTCCCCCGCCCCCTTCGATCCCCGGGCCGATCCGGAGCGGGTCCGGCGCTCCCGGGCCTGTGGCTTGGCGGCCATGCTGCGGGCCCTGACCCGGGTGTGGTTCGGATACGGCGACATCCCCGTCCTGGCGTGGCACCGGGGCAAGGAGGGCTGCGACCCTGCCAAGGTGAGCATGTGCCGGGCTGTCGCCTCGCACGCCAAGGGCTCCGGGCGCTGGCGCAAGGCCGAGCCGGGCGACCTGCGCGGCGAGGACGCGGTGGTGATCGAGGCATGAGCGCCGGAGGCTGGTTCGGCTACTGGCTCCTGACCCTGCCGATGCTCTTCTTCAGCGCCGGATACATGTTCGCCGAGGACGGCCACGCGGAGGGCTTCTCCAAGTGGTGGTTCCGGTTCGTCGCCTGCATGTCGGTGCTCCTCGTCGTGTTCGGACTGATCGTGGCGGTGAGGGGCTGATGACGCTCCAGCAGTTCTACCTCGTGGGGCTGGTCTCCTTCGGTCTTGCTCTCCTCCTGGGTTTCTTCGCGGCGACCCAGCGCGAGGACGCGCAGATCCCGCTGTGGATCAGCTTCAGTCCGGTCATCACGATCGTCTCGTGCCTGGTGGTGGGTTGGTGACCAGGATCTTCGCCTACGACCCGGGGGTGTCAACAGGCTGGGTTTTGGGGACTGTCGAAGGCGACGACGTCGAGATCGTCGAGTACGACCAGTTCATCTGCCCGGACCACACCGACACGGCGTTCAGCCTCAAGGGCGCCATCTGGTGCTACAAGCCGGACGTCGTCGTCGGCGAGCGATTCGACCTGCGCCCGCACAACCAGTTCCTCGCAGACCTCACCCCGGTGAAGGTCAACGCGATCATGGACTACATCTACGACAAGCGCCCGATCGTCTACCAGACGCCGACGCAGGCCAAGACCCTGGTCCGCGACGCCACGCTGAAGACGCTCGGCTTCTGGCCGACGGGAAAGTCGGTTGACCAGCCGGATGCCGACGACGTGCGCGACGCCGCACGCCACCTCTACCACTACTGCGCCATGACGCTTCGTCTGAAGGGTCTGCTGGAGCGCATGTCGAGGTAGCCGACAAGAGGCCCGCCCCCTCCCCGAAGGGAGGGGGCGGGCCTTTTTGTGTTCAGTTGCCCTTACGACGTCTTTGCAGCCGTCCGACCTCGACCTTCAAGTCGTGGACCTCGATGCGCAGGCGGTTGTTCTCCTCCTGGTACTGGGCGATGATCGTGTCCTTCGTGTTGAGGGCCGCCTGAAGGGCCTCCAGACCGAAGCGCGAGCGGGCCATCTCCGCCTCCCCGACACCCCGCTTGCGGTCGGCGTTGACCTTGACCCAGGAGCCCCAGGCGGCCAGGGCGGAGGTGATGAGGGCGATGACGGACCCCACCGTGGTGAGCAGGGGCGTCAAGCGATCACCCCCTGTCTGTGCCGTTGCCGTCGCGATCGCGTAGCGCGGTGAGGATTATGGCGCGGTGTCGCAACCACCGCAGCCAGTTCATCCTAGCGGACAGGAGGAACACGACGGACAGCAGCAGGGCGGACCGGGCCCCGAAACCATGAGCGGAGATGACGAGTATCCAGGAGGCTGACGCGCACCCCAGGACAAGGGGCAGGATGACCATCTCCGCCTGTGAGCGTCCGGTCAGACAGGCGAGCGCGCAGCCTCCGGCCATGATCGACAGGGCGATGTGGACGGCCAGGTTGTACCAGATGGCGGCGTCGGGCGTGTAGGGCATGAGCCCGGCCTCGCGGATCGAGAACAGCGACAGGGCCAGGTAGCCGACGGCGCGCAGCCCCCGGTCGAGGGTGTTGGCCCAGGGCGGGTGCGGTATGTACATGAGGCTCACGCCTCCCAGCCCTTGATGGAGTAGTTGAGGCGGATGAGGTTGCCGGGCTTGGCGCCCTTGGCGACGTAGGGCACGCGGACGATCTGGCCCTCGTTGTTCTTGACCTTGTCCCAGCCGAATCCTGCGGAGCAGATGAGCCCGCCGAACGCGGCGCCGTCGCCGTTGGTGATGAGCGTGGTGGCGATGCCGACGTACTTGCGGGCCAGGGGCATGTGCCCGGTGTACTTATTGTCGATGGGCGCGGGCACCCTGATGATGGCCGTGCCGACCTCTTCGCGGAATCGGCTGGCCTCTCCGCGCCGTCCGGCGAGGATGGCGTTGGTGATGGGGGTGGCGGGGGTGGCGACCTCGGATCCGGCGACGAGCCAGGAGGTGATGTTGGATCCGTCGGCCTTCCAGTTGGCGCCGTCCCAGGCGATGATCTGCCCGTTGGAGGTGAGGTAGACGAGGATGGGGTCGGTGGCGGTGGGGGTGATCCCGGCGGCGATGAGGGTGTCGCGCAGGGCGTTGGCGGCGGCGGCGTTGTTGGCCTTGTAGACGGATGACTGGCGCAGCTTGGTGATGACCCCCGACACCGAGGAGACGCCGAGGTTGAGCAGGGTGGGCCAGTCCGCGGCGGTGTCGTCCGCGGAGTATGTGTAGATTCCGTTGCGGTCGGTTCCGGTCATGAGGTTTTTCATTCCTCTCATTTCAAGCGGGCAGGATCAGGATGGAGGTGAAAGCCGTCTCCCAGCGGGTGAAGGCGCCGTTGTTCGCACCCTTGAAGGCCATCTTCGTCCAGATGTCGACATTGCCCGAAGTGGGCAGGTCGGTAGCCATACCAATGAAAACCGGACTATCAGACGCCCATCCGTCCGTGTTGTACAGGAAGCCGGAGGTGGCCCAGACCCCGGAGTTTCTGTTGCGCCGAATCGAGAGTTCCCGCCACACAGGGCGCTGAGCGCCGGTCTCGTATTGGAACTGAGCGATGATCACAGCGCGCCCGGACGGAGGAGAAGGTATCTCCCAGGCCCAGGCGGCCGTCCCGTCAGAGGCGGAGTTCACCTTGGGGCTGAACCGCAGAACCTTGTACTGCGCCCCGAAGATGATCGACGATACGTCGGTGAGCTTGGCGGTTGGCCCCTCCAGAATGGTTCTCTTGTTCGGGTTGTACAGGGCCAGGCCATTCGTCAGGGAGGGGTGCAGCTGGGCGTACACCGTGTTCCCCCTCCACACCCGCACACCGTCGTTGGCGGTGAGTTCTACGCGATCGCCGGTCCCGTTCGTCGTAGTGGCGATGTTGGCCCCGAGGATGTTGGCTCCGGCGATCAGGCCGCCTCGAATGGTACCGCCCTCGATGAGCTTGCCGCGCAGTGTGTTGGCGTCGACGCGGTCTCCGGACAGGGTACCGAACTTGATGTCGTTGGCGTTGAGCGAGCCGATGACCCCGGAGTCCGCGGTGATGGTCCCCGCCGCCATCTGGGCGGCCGTGATGGATCGGGCGGCGATACGATCCGAGCCGATGTAGCCCGAGGTGATCACCCCGGCGTCAAGACCCTGCACGTGCGCGGTCTTGATGGCCCCATTGGCGATCATCGACCCCTCGACCGGGTTCCTGGCCACGGCTCCGGAGGACTGCGCCTGCTTCCACACGCCTTCAACCATGCTGTTCGACATGGAGCCGGTGAGATCCGCGGCGGACACCCCCGCCTCGATGAAGTCCTCGACACCGGCCCGGAAGCGGTACATCCGGTAGTTGTCGTCCGTGTCGTACCACAGGTCCCCGTCGTTGCGACCGTTGAGCGACGGCTTGTTGGCCTGGTAGAAGATCGTGTTCTTCCCGTCGGCGCTCTTCTGGGCGCGCTCGGCGGCGAGCTTGGCGGCCGTGGCCATGTCCTCCACGGCCTGCGCCTTGTCCAAGGCCTCCTTCGCCTTCTTCTGCGCCTCGGCGGCGGCCTGCGCGGCGGCGGCCGCATCATCGCCCTTGACGGCCACCCATGCGTTCTGGTCGCCGTCGAAGACGAAGAGCTTCGTCGTGCCCCCGGCGGTCGACACCCACAGGTTTCCGGGCTTACGATCGGCGCCGGTGGGCTCCGTGTCGGAAATGATGACGTCCTTCGCGTTGGCGGAGAACTTCTTCAGATCCGTCTTGGCCTGCTCCAGGTCCGCCTTGGTCTGCTCGTACGAGGCGGCCAAGGTGTCGACGCGCCCCTTCAGGGCCTTGGCGGCCTCCAGGTCCCCCTTGGCGGCGGCGGCCAGGTGCTTGTAGTCGACGGCCCCCTCCCCCAGGGTGTCCGTGCCCCAGCGCTGCTGCACCCACTTGCCGTCGGCGTCGTCGTCGACACCCGGAGGGGACCAGCGCCACACCTCCTTGACGCGGTCCTTGTCGACACCGCCGCCGGGGGACAGTTCGCACACGTACCAGGTGGCATTCTGGTTGACGGGCACGTCAGGGTTTTCGACGCCCGGCCCGGGGGACACGGGCGGGGCCTCGTGCCAGGAGACGGCGTCGTCGGCCATGGCGTTGGCCGCCTGCGACAGGGCGGCCAGGTCCTCCATGCGGTTCTCCATGCCGTCGATGGATCCGATGGCCGCTCCGAAGCGCCCCATGACGCGCCTGGTCTCGGCGGCGGAGGACGTGCCGCGCTCCTCCAGGAGGCTGACCCGCCTCTCGACGGCGGCCCTCCACTCCTGCGCCTGGGGCGACAGGTTGGAGGCGGGGAAGATGGAGGCCGAGTAGGCCATCACAGAGCTCCTTCCGTCGACAGGTCCCGCAACGTGCGCCCCGCCAATGGCAGATCCGACACCCGCGGGTACTTGCGATTGTAGTCGGCCAGCAGGGGGTGGCTGGTGGCCTGGAGCGACACCCCCGAGTCGTCTGTGGACGTGGACGACACCCGCCACCAGTGGTCCTTGTAGTGGAACCGGGCGCCGACGAGCGCCCCGAGGGTCTGGCCGCCGGGGGGCGGGGCGCCCTTCCATTGCAGCGTCAGCGTGGACCCGACCCGGGTGTCGGCCGCGGCCTGCGCCGCAGCCCAGCCCTTGCCGGGGGTGTCGATGGCGGGGTTGTCGATCGTGACGACGTCGTCGGTCCCCTTGGCCCCGGTGGCCAGGCTGAGGGTCTCGATGTCGACGCGGGCCCCGCCCTGGCCGAAGAGGTACAGAGCGGGGTGGTCCACCTTGCCGTCCGACTCGCAGATCCGGTAGGGGGCCAGGTGCTCGTAGACCATGCCGGACAGCACAACTGTGACCGAGCGGCGGTCGTCGTTAAGCTTCACGGTGAGCCCGCCGCCCATGTCGTTCCACTGAGCGGGCATGATCGGCTTGTTGTCCTTGCCGACGACGACGTAGAGGCCAGAACCCATCGCCGTGGTGTCCGGGGACCCGTTCTTGAAGGGGATGCCGGTCGTCGGGCGGGGCTGGCTGATGGAGGAGATCTCTGCGCCCAGGCGCAGGGTGGTGACGGTGCGCTCCCCGGAGCCGACGGACAGTACGGTGTCCCCCTCGTCTCCGTAGGTGGCGTCCGCCCCGGGGTAGCGGGAGGGCGGCACGGGGTAGACGCAGGAGCGTCCGCTCAGCGGGGTGCGGTGGTAGACGTTGACGCGGACCTCCTTGGCCCGCTGCCCGTCCTCCAGGCCGACGGTGGACGACATGGTGCGGTCGATGAGGCGGATGACGCTGGCGGGGCGCGGGGTGATGCGGATGCGGTTGTCGGCCCAGGACAGGTCGAGGGCGTTGGCGGACAGGAACAGGCGCAGCATGGACCACACGTTGTCGCGTCCGCCGGGCAGGTTGTAGCGGGCGTCCTTCAGACGGGCGTCGACGTCGATGGGCGGTGTCGCGGAGATCCGGACGGCCAGGTAGCAGCGCTTGATGACGGTGGTCAGATCGACGCGGACCTCGGGGTTGAGAGTGCCGACCTGATTGAGAGCCGACAGGCCGGAGCCCCCGGTCAGGGACCAGGAGTCGTCGTCGATACTGATGTCGGTGATCATCATGTCGGACCGGCCGTGGTCGGTGGACCGGACGATCAGGGTCCTGCCGAGCAGCGGCGTCAGGTCGGCGGGCCTCATGGCCCCGGCGCCGGTGACGTTGACGGTGGCGGTGCCGGACGGCGCTTCGCTGCGGTCCAGCGACACGGCGTCCTCATCGTAGGACCAGCCGGTGACCCCGGTGGGAGCCCCGAAGAATCTCACGGCCACGGCCAGACCTCCCGCAGGGTGACGGTGGCGGAGAACAGCCCGTAGGCGGGGTTGACGCCGGTGACGGCCAGGGACCCGGGCTCGACGCGCATGGAGCCGAATCCCTCCGGGGTGGCGTAGGGCCAGATGTCCGGGGCGGCGGCCCCGCGGGCGGAGAAGGCGGCTCGCACCCAGGTGAGGACCTGGTCGGGGGAGGGTGGCGCAGTGACGGCGACCTCGACGATCTTGGGGGCGTCGTCGAGCCCGGGGATGCGGGTGATGGCGGCGGGCGAGACGTTGACGCCGCCGGTGACCTGGACGACACCGGCCGCGGTGAGGGCGCCGGAGGCGACGATGTGCATGTCGGCGCCCGGGGGGATGAGCACGTGCTCGCGGTACACGTGCGGCTTGCCGTCGGTGGCGGGGGTGCCGGTGAACTCCAGGGTCTTGAGGGGGCCGTTGCCGACGTCGGCGACACGGGCGAGAGCGACTCCGTTGTCGTCGTAGGCGAGCGGGGTGAGCGAGTCGGCGTGCAGGTGGGGGCGCCCCAGGAGGGGCGAGAGGATGTTGCCGCCGGAGTTCATGTCGTCCCTGTAGAGGACCTCATCCTCCCCCGCCCAGGCGAGCATGTCCTGGATGAGCAGCAGCTCGGAGCGGGTCAGGTTGGACCACGACAGCTCGATGGTGCGGGCCGCGTACCTGGACGCGGTGACGGCGGTCCCGCCTCCGACGAGCTGGTCGGCCGACCCCCACGACACGAGCGTGTGCGAGGCGGGGGCGTCGGGGGCGGGGATCCAGGCGAAGCGCCTTCCCGTCCACAGGGCGGCGACGCCGTGGTGCGAAAACATCAGTAGGTCCCCCTCCGCCCGCTGCGGGCGTTGACGTTGTTGACGGCGGCGCCGACCTCCCGACCGTCGAGGTTGAGGACGGTCGACACGGCGCGGGCGAGCTGGTGGATCTGGTTGGGGTTGATGGTGATCGGCCCCGATAGTGAGGGAGCCTGGTTGACCTTGACCTCGGGGCGGTACTGTCCGGCGCGGATGGCCTCCATCATGCCGGGCCCGTACTTGTCGACACTGGTGCGGGGCATGACGTACTCGCCGGACTGAACGCCGATGACGCCACCGGCCGACGTGATGCCGAGCATGTCGTCGGCATCCCAGTTGCCGGAGCGCCTGCGACCGCCGAGCATGCCGCCGCCTCCGGCCCGGCCGGGCACGCGACCGCCGTGAGCGTAGCGGAAACCGCCCATCGCCCCCAGGGCCCCCAGAGCCGCTCCGGTGCGCACGGCCTGAACGTAGACGTTCACGTAACGGTCCTTGGTCAGACGACTGAGCTCCTTACCGGCGCGCTCGGTGTCCGCCTGGGCGGTGACCGGGGCCGAGTAGCCCGCACCCCCGTTGGAGGCCATGCGGCTGATCCCGGCGCCGGTGCGATCGGAGGTGCCGTTGTCGGACACGTCGACGTCGACGACGCGGGGCACGGCCTGGATCGTCCGGGTGAGGTTGTCGAAGGCCCCGGACAGGGTGGTCACCTCGCCCTGGTTGAATCCCATCTGCGTGGCCTGGGCGATGAACTCCTGCTTCAGCTGGGCGGCGTAGGCGGTGAGCTGTTCGGTGGACGCCCCGGAGGCGGCGTAGGCGTTGATCATCTCGATCATGGCGGCCTGGAGGGCCTTGAGGGCGGCCCGGTTGTTGATGGCGGCCTCCGTGTACCCCTGGAGGGCGTACATGCCCTCCCGGGTCTTGGCGATCTCCTTGGTCTTCTCCGTGATCGACTTCTGGGTGTCGGAGATGTCCTTCGTGGTCTTGTCGATGTCGACCTGGATGTCGCGCACGCGGGACGTGTCGCCGTACTTGCGGGCGATGGACTGGAAGTACTTCTGGTTCGCCAGGTCGTTCTGCTTCTCCGACAGGGTGTTGTTGAGGTCCCAGATGTCGTTGGTAAGGTCCTCGATGGACTTCTTGGCGTCCTCGATGGTCTTGCGCATCGTGTTGAGCTGCGCGTGGTACTTGTCCTGGGCGTCCTGGTTCTGCCAGAACCGGTTCAGGGCGTTGTTCATCGCCTTGTCGAGGCGCGACAGGAAGTCCTCGAAGATCTCCTCCGGCGTCTTCTCCTTGCGGCCCCGCGACGAGGAGGACCGGGGCGTGCGGTCGCGGTCCCCTCCGCCACCGCCGCTCCTGGGGCTGCGGCCGCCGCCTCCGCCGCCACCGCCCCCGCGCGAGGACGTCTCCTTGGGGGTGAACTGGTAGCGCTGCTTGTTCCCCTGGAACATGGTGCCCGCCAGGCCGCGGATCGAGCCGCCGCCGGAGCGCCCGGTGAACCCCATCATCCCGATGGCGGGCCCCGCGGTGATCTGCTTGGTGGTCAGGCCGCCCTTCGACCCGAGGCCCTTGGTGAGCCGACGCCCACCGGTGTTCAGCCCACCCCCGGGCCGCGAGGAGGTGCGGATGCCGACGCCTGCGAGTATCTGCTGGATGAGGGCGGCGGCGTTGTTGGCGTTGGTGACCGCGTCCTGGAGCCCGGCGTTCAGGGCGGTCATGTCGACGGTGGGGCCGGAGATGGTCTGGTCGAGGGAGGAGACGACGTTCGACATCTGGGCCTCGATCCACGTGGTGTCGATGCCCTGGGCCTTGAGGTCGTCGATGGCGGCCTGCACGTAGGAGGCGATGTACTCCTGCGCCTCGACGCCGCTCATGCCCATCTCCTCGGCCATGCGACCGGCGTACTGGGCAGTGGCCTTCAGGTAGTTCTGGAGGGCCTCCAGGTTGGCGCGGCCCGCCTCGGTGAACGTCTCGAAGGAGTTCCCGTTGTCGTACAGGCTCTGATTGAGGTCGTCGAGGGCGGAGTACATGTTCGCCTCGGCGTTGGTGAACTGGAAGGCGGCGTCGACGATGGCGTCGAGGGACTGGAGGTACTCGTCCCACGCCTGCCCCGCGGTCTTGGCCTCCTCGGAGGCGTCGGCGGTGGCGTCGGCGAGGCTCCCCGTGGCGTCGGCGGCGTCCTGAGTGTCGCCGGTGAGCCCCTGGACGATCTGGCCGAGGGCGGACTGGGACGACACGGCGTCGGAGGCGGCGCCGGACACGTCGCCGAGCTTCGTGCGCAGGCTCTCCAGGGCCTGCACCTGGTTCATGATCTGGTTGTACGCATCCTCGTTGGCCTTGTAGTCCCACTGGAAGTTGCGCACAGGGCCGTACCCGCCGGAGGCGTCCAGGTAATGGGCAGTGTGGATGTCGTTGGCCCGTGCCTTGAGGGTGTCGATGAACCCCTGGATGTAGGAGTTCGCGGCGTCCTGCCCGCCGGTGGCGTACTGGCGCGACCACTCCTTCCAGTCGAACCCCTGGTCGGTGAGTGTCTTGAAGTCGTTGGCCGACAGGGCCTTGAAGGCGTCGGAGGATGCGATGGCGTCCTTGATGAGCGCAGCGGTGTGGTCGCCTATCGCCAGGGTGGAGTAGCCCAGGGCGCCGGCCTGCTCCTTGGTGGCCTGGACGAGCTGCCCGGAGGCGTCGATCCAGTAGTAGAGGGTGTCGGCGCTGTCCTTGGTGGAGGCGGCAGAGCCCTGGACGGCCAGCTCCAGTGTCCCGAAAGTCTGTTGAGTTCCGTCAGCTGCCTCCTTGGCGTCCTGGAGGATCGCCTTGGTGAGGGCCTCGCCCCCGCCCAGGGCCTGGAGATTCTCGACACGGGCCTGCTGGGCGGCTTCGGCGGCGCGCTTGGCGGAGTTGGCCCACTCGTCGTAGAGCTGGATGGCGATGGGGATGACGGTGGCGGCGATGCCGATCCACCCCATGGGGCCGATGGAGGCGATCCCGCTCATGACGCCCTTGAGCCCGCCCATGGCCTTGGCGAGCAGGCCGGTCTGCGCGGCGCTGGAGGCGGCGGCCGCCCCGACGCTCACGAGATCCTTCCCCGCCTCCCCGACGGCCTCGCCCACCGCCTTGATGGCGTCGGCGTTCTTCTTCGCCGCCGAACCCGCGGCGGCCAGACCCCCGAGCGAGGTGGCGGCCCGGTCGGAGCGCTCCAGGGCGGTGCGCGTCTTCATCAGGCCGATATTCTCGTACAGGGCCGCGTTGGCCTGCTTGATGAGCTTGTAGATGTTCGACCAGGTCATCTGCCCCGACAGGCCCGCCTGCACCATGTTCGTCTTCATCGACACGTAGGAGGCGGCGACGTTGAGGACGAGGGCCTGGAGGACCTTGGAGATGGCGACGAGGGATCCGAAGATGACCAGGCCGGAGGAGGCGGCCAGGAAGACGCGCCCGAAGGCGTTGTCGCCTATGTGCGACAGGGCGTCCTGGATGACGATGAGGCCGTCGAGGATCTTCTTGACTACGCCGAGGAAGGGGCCGCCGAGCGAGGCGCCCAGGTTGGCCAGGGAGTTCTTCCAGCGCTGGATGGTTTCGGTGAGGGTGGCGTTGAGGGTCTCCAGGCTCTTGTCGAGGAACTCGGTGTTGCGTGCGGCGTCGGCGGAGTTGCGGAACGACTCGTTGACGAGGTCGATGTTGAGGCTGAGGCGCTGGAGCAGCTGGATGTCGCGGGTGTTCTTGAAACCCAGGTTCTTGATGATCGTCCAGCGCTCGACGGAGTCGGTGACGTTGTTGAGGGATGTGAGCAGGTTGTTGAAGAACGTGGAGGGGTCGGTGCGCCACAGGTTCTCCGCCTCCGCCGTGGTCATGCCGAGCACCGTGGCGAACTTGTCGAGACCCTCCCCGGCTTCGGCGACGGCGTCGTTGACGGACCCGAAGATGCGCTGGAGGGAGCCGCGCGCCCACTCCTGCTTGATGCCGAGGCTGGACAGGGCGGTGGCGTAGGCGAGGATGGCGTCCTGGCCGATCCCCGCGCTTGCGGCGGAGGCGGCGATCGAGTTGGCCATGGTGAGGATCTCGGACTCGGTGGCCACGGACTTGGCTCCGAGCTCGGCGACCTGCGAGGCGAAGTTCATGTACCTCTGGCCACTGTGGTCGGCTTCGACACCGGCGTTGTCCACCATTTCGAAGAATCGTCCGAAGGCCTCGGTGGCGCTGTCGATGTTGGTGCCGGTGATGGTGGTGAATCCGGCGACGGCGTGGGTGAAGTCGCCGAGCTTGTCGGCGCTGATGCCCATCTGGGCGCCGAGTGAGCCGATCTGCGACAGATCCTCGTAGGTGGTGGAGATCTGCGTGGACAGGTCCCGGTAGGTGTTCGACAGGGTCCGCATCTCGGCGGACTGGGCAGACAGCTGGGTGGTGCGAGCGACGTCGGCGAACGCGCGCTCCTGCGAGGCGGCGGCGGCCACGGAGGCGACGGACAGGGAGGTGAACCCGGCGGCGAGCAGCGACAGGTAATTGCGAAGGTCCTGGGCGGCGAAGCGGGTGGATTCGAGGGCCCCGATGTAGCGGTTGTTGGCGTCGATGGCGGAGTTGATGTCGGCGATCTGGGTGGCCCGGAAGGCCTGCGATCGTCCGGAGATCTCGGCGGCGTCCCGTTCGGCTTCGGCCAGGCGCCTGGTCTCGTCGGCCTCGCGCTTCTTGATGTCGGCGATGTCCCGGCTGATTCCGGCGCTGATGGCCCGCTTCTCCTCGGCGGCGGCCGCCTTGCCGATGGCGTCGACGAGCTCCTTGTAGGCCTCGCTCTCCTCGCGCACGGCCCGGGTGACGTCCGACCCGGTGGCGGAGGGGGAGAGCTGGTCGAACTTGGCGACACGTGCCCTGTACTGGTACCTGTCGATGGCGGCCTGGCGCTCGCGGTCCGTGGTGGCGGTCCCCTGGGGCGCCTTGGCGGCGGCCACCGCCTGGTTTGTCTTGGCCAGGGAGGACTGGAGCTCCCTATTGGCGCGGGCGAAATCGCGAGTCACGTTGGCCAGACGCGCGTACACGTCGATCTGCGACTTGACCTTGTCGAGCTGAGGGCTGCCCAGGTAGTCGGTGGTCCTGGTGGCCTTGGCCATGGCCTTGACGGCCTCGGAGATGTTCTTGGCAGTCTTGGAGAAGTCGACACCGTCGAGCTCCTTGCGAACGGCGGTGAGTTCGCGGGTGACCTTGATGAGGCCCTTGTAGGCCTCGATCTGCTTCATCATGGTGCGGTACTCCGCACCTCCGCGCCCGGAGACGGCGTTCTGGAGGACGGCGGCCTTGGCGCCCTGGGTGGCCCTGGCCATGGCGCGGGTGGCTTCGGCGATGCGCCCGGCGGCGGCCGTGAACTCGTTGGCGCCCTTGGTGGCGCCGGAGGCGTCGACGTTGATCTTGAAGCCGAGGTCGTCGACACCAGCCATGGTTGCTCCTCCGATCAGTTCGTCCGCCCGTGAAACATTCTATAGCGACCGCATCGCCTCCCACGGCGGGGGCAGGGGGTCCTGGCGTCCGATCGCCTCGTACTTCAGCCCCACGGGGCGCACGACCTTGGTGACGCCGGGTTTGCGGCCGCTCTTCTTCCCCTCCTGGTTCTCCTCCTGCTCCAGGTGCTGGCAGGCGTAGCAGACCATGTCCTCGGTTTCGAAGTCGATGCGCCCGTCCGTGGAGCGGCCGTACCAGGCGGGCACCCCGCACCTGGAGCAGACCGACTGCTTGTAGAAGGCGTAGCCGAGCTCCAGGGCGATGTCGAGCGGAGTGCGGTAGTCCTGGGGCAGGTACTCGGGCACGAAGCCACCGGCTATGTCGTCCCACCGGGGCACGGTGCGCCCGTACGCGCCCCAGCCGCCGAGATACAGAGTGGGGGGCAGGTGGTTGTCGACGGCGGTGGAGATCGCCAGCAGGAAGCGCTGGTTACTCGGCGTCGTCAGACACGGCCCAACGAAACGTGGGGTCGGCCATCACCTGCCGCATGGCGTCGAGGGCGGCCTGAGCCTCCAGGAAGGTCTCTGTGAGGCGGTCCCACTCGGTGGCGGGCAGGGTCTCGTGCAGCCTGCGGGCGTCGTCGAGGCTGAGCCCCTTGCGCTTCTTGCCGCGGTACTCAACGGCGGTGACGGAATGCGACAAGAAGTACTCGTTGAGGACGCCCTGCCGCTCCCGGCGGAACTCGTTGGCGGCCTCCTCGTTCTGGTTCCGGGGGGCCTTGACCTTGTTGACGACGACGTTGCGGATGACGTCCATCTCCTTGGACGCCAGCGCCCGCAGGTGGAAGGTCATGGCGTGCTCGTCGAGGGCGGCGACGGCCTCCTTGAGCTCGCGCTCCAGGCAGACGGTGGGGGCCTCCTCGGCGATCGACATGACCTGCTCGACACCGTCCTTGGCGTCGGCGCGGGCCTCCAGGAGGGCGCCGTTGAGCCGGAAGGCCTCGTCGGCGGCGGTGGCGTCGAGGTAGATCTTGACGGTCTTGGTGGCCTGGCGCACACCGTCGAGGGCGGCTTCGAGGTCGAAGCCCTCGTTCTCCTCCGTCGTCGCCGTCTTCTTGTCGTCGTCAGCCATGGCAGCGGGCTCCTTCTCATCTCAACACAAAACCCGGGTCCTCGTGAACCCGGGTCAAGTGTATCCATCAAACGATCACTCGGTGAGCTTCTCGTTGAGGATCATGGTGCCCTGCGGCAGGAAGGGCACGGTGAACTGGATGGGGGTGGTGGCGTCCGAGGACACGTCCTGCGGGTTGTCGGGCATGACCAGGAAGATGGAGACCTCCTGGTCCTTGGCGGGCTCCGTGTCGACCGGGTAGCCGACGCGCTTAACCAGCCAGCCGCGCTTGTTGGCCTTGGCGCCGCCCTTCTTGAACGCCTCGTACGCCTTGGTGAAGACGGAGCTCGCGGCATCGGCGGCGGCGAGGTCCTGGCGGAAGAAGGTCAGGTTGGCCTCGTAGGCATCGCGGGTCGGGGTCGACACACCCGCGGTGTCGCAGATCGACGCCGTGGAGTCCGTCTCGGAGTCGGTGGCGTTGAGGGTGAAGCCGGTGACGATGGCGCACGAGAGGTTGATGACGGCGGGGTCCTTCAGGGTGGCGGCCTTGAGGACCTCGGTCGGGGAGGCGGCCTTCTCGATGGGCACCCACCAGACGGTGATGTTGCCGGGCATCATCTTGGTTCCGGCGCTAGCTGCCATGGTTGTTCTCCTCCTTGGAGTTGACAGGGTCGCCGGGATGGACCACCCGGCCGTTCACGATCCACCCGGTCCCTCCGCAGCACTCTCGCGGCGACAGGGGGGTGTCGGGTGGTACGGGCTCGAACAGAGAGGGCAGCGTCTGCGCGTAGCCTTCGTCCAGTTCCACGACGATCCCCTCGGGGGTCTTGTAGCGGGGCATCAGACGGCCTCGCTGATCATAGTCTGGAACGTCATGTAGCAAGCATATTTGAGCGGTTGGATGGTGGCGTCGGTGTCGCCGTAGGAGTTGAGCTGGCCGGTCTCGCGGACTTGTCCGACACCGGGGGCGCTCCAGCCCACGAGCCTGTTGCGCACTTCCTCGCGCACGGAGTTGCGGACGGAGGCGGTGCGGGCGGCGACGAGGACGGCGAAGGTGTGCATCATGGCCGAGTACCTCGGCGAGGCCATCGACACGGCCTTGGCGCGGGGGGTGAGGTCGCCGCCGAAGAAAACGGCGTAGACGCTCCGCCCCTCCGCTCCGCCGGGCACGGCGTCCTCGACGACCTCCAGGCCGGGGATCCCCCGCAGATGCGCCATGAGCGCCTGGTCGACTTCGTAGACGTTCACTTCAGGACCCCGTGGGTGAGTGCAATGCTGTCGAGGTCGTCCTCGGCCAGAGCGCGGGCCTTGGCGAGGGCCTGCATGGCGCGGAGCTTGTGCGTGCCCTCCTCCTGGAAGACTGTGTAGTCGGGGGTGTTGATGAAGCCGATGAACACAGTGACGCCGTTGTCGTCGTCGCGCTCCCAGCGCACCCCGACGGATTCGCGCATGGCGCCGGTGTGCACGCGGGCGTCCGTGCTCTTGTCGTGCTTGTAGGGCATCCCGGCGCCGGAGGTGTCGATGACGTACTGGATGGTCTCGACGCCCTGGGCGGCGGCCCGGTCGACGGCCCGGCGGACCTCGGCCAGGGCCTTGGTCAAGGCCCTGGCCTCCAGGCCGCGCAGGGCCCGGCGGATGTCCTTGACGCCGGTCTGCCGGATGGTGACGAGGTTGCCCTCGTTGGTGCTGCTCACCAGCCCTCACCCCGCAGGTCGTTGACGGACACGTCGCACAGGAGGGTGGGCTGCCACCAGTCGGAGTCGGTGACGGGGTTGCGGATGACCATGGCCATGCCCTCTAGGGCGGGGTCGGTGTCGTGGCGTTCGACGCGCAGGCGCTGGTTGAAGTCAAGTCGAATCCTCTTCGTCCGGTCCCCCCACTGCTCGGCGGGGACGAGGAGGTTCTTGTCGATGTGCCACAGTTGGACGCGGTAAGCGTGGGTGGCGGTGTCCTCGTAGGACTGCCGCCTGTTGCGGGCGCGCCAGTCCTTGTTGGGGGTGATGGCGGCCCAGCCGCGCCAGATGGGGTCGACCTTCTTCTTCTTGACGACGCCGGTGCCGGGTACCCAGGTGTCCTCCTCGCCCTCGCCGTTGCCGACGGCCGGAGGGTAGATGGCGATGAGGCTGTTGCACAGCAGCGACAGGAAGTCGTAGGCGGCGGAGTCGAAGTGGGGGTCCTTGAAGGCGAGTGAGCTCAGTGCCATGCGTAGTCCCGGGGCTGTGGGGTCCATTCGGCGATGTCGAAGCCGATGTCGCGCTTGTCATCGGAGTCGGCCTCGTCCATGAGGCGCTTGGACTGGGCTCGCAGTTCGGCGCCGAGCTTGGCCCCGTCGGTGGACTTGTCGTCGGTGGACAGGACCTTGAGCAGGAGGGACTGCGTGGTGGCGATGACCCGCAGGGCGTCGGCGGCGGCGCGCTTGACGTTGCCGCTGTTGATGTCGAGGAAGGCCTGGATCTGCTCGTCGGTGAACAGGTAGGAGGGGGGCAGGCGCAGGTCGCGGGGGTCGGAGCGCTCTTCGATGTCGGGGATAAGAAGCCTTACCCTACCCACATTTGTGTTGAACGCCACAGGCATCTTTTCCTCCTTCTTCCCCTATGGAAAACCCCGCCCCCGGGCCTCTGCCTGCAACCCGGGGGCGGGGCGTCTATCAGTGGCCCTGCCCGGTCGAAGCGACGATGCCGTCCGTGTGCAGGACGGCGCCGCCGGTGACCATGCGGGCGCGGAACTGGATGTCGTCGTTGTCGAACGAGCCGGAGGTGGCGTTGAGGGCCCCGCCGCCGATCGACGTGCCCTGGTTGGCGGCGGCCCGCAGCTCGACGCCCTCCATGCCCATCAGCGTGGTGCGCAGAATGGTGCGCCGCGAGGCGGTGCGGCCACCGGCCGGGGCCAGGATCCAGTTGGTGTCGCCCTGGGTGGGCCCGCCGAGCAGGCCGACCATGTCGGACTCGACGACCTCCACGCCAGCGGTGGGCGTGGTCGACAGGATCGTCTTGTTCGACGTCGACCCGGCCGCGTCCTTCTCCTTGTGCTCGATGGACGTCATGGCGGTGACCATGTCCGCCATCGGCTTGAGGGTCGGGGGCACGAGCAGAACGAACTTGGGCACCTGGATGTACCGGCCGTTGACCTTGGTGTGGCGCACCTGCCAGATGGCGGCGCACAGGGCCTCGAAGGTCAGCGGCGAGTTCTTCGGCACGTCGCGCAGCACGTAGGCGCCGTCGGCGGTGCGGGCCTGGAGGACCGTGGCGTTGGCGTCGGCGATGATGTTCGTGTTGAAACCGGGTGCGGCGGCGTCCAGGGAGAACAGGGCTCCGTAGACGGCGGCGTCAACGGTGCGGGAGGCCAGGAACGCGGCGTCCTTGGGGAACTGGGCGATGATGTTCCAGTTGTCGTTGATGAACGCCTCCCAGGACATCTGGAGGCGCACACCCTCCTTGTGCACCTCCACCCAGCGTCCGGAGGCCCGGTACCCGAACGTCGGGTAGGGAGTGAGCTCGGGGATGCGCGGCATCGTCTGGGGGACGACGACCTCGCCGCCGTTGTCGCGCAGGAGCGTGGCGTCGATGTCGTGGTCGAGCTCGTAGAGCTGCGTGGGGCGGAAGGAGGGCAGCGCCTCGGTGGAGGCGAACTTCTCCCAGGTGGTGGTCTGCTCGGCGTACTGGCTCTCGAAGGCGCCCTGGGCGACGGAGGTGAACCAGCCTGCGACCATGTCGGAGGTGACGGCCTCGGTGACCCTGGGCGCCAGGCCGAGGGTCATCATGACGGTCTCCTTGACGACGCCCTGCGAGGAGGGCACGCCCTTGAGGGCGAGGTCGAGATGGTGGGCGAACTCGTTGCGGTTCTCGCAGATGCGGCCCTGGATCATGGTGTTTCTCCCTGCTCCGGCCGTCAGCGGGCGGTCGGGTCGAAGATGACGGGCACGACGTGCTCCGCCCCCTGCGCGGGCAGGGCGTTGTACAGATAGCCGACGAGGAAGCCGTCGGCCCCCTTGGTCGTGGAGATGGCGTGGCGTCCGTCGGTGAGCTTCTCGGCGTAGACGGGGGAGCCGACCTTGACGGCGCCGGAGTGCTTGACGCTCATCTTGAACACGCCGCCCTTGATGCGCACGGAAGCGTAGCCAGGGGCGTTGAAGCCGCCGGTGGGCTTGGTGGCGGGGATGTAGGTGCCGCCCGCGTCCTCGACGGCCTTGACGGCCTTCTTGATCTCCTCGGGGGTGGCGGCGATCTCGGTGACGAGGAGGCCGACGATGCTGCCGACCTTGACGACGTCGCCGATGTGGCTGTGGCTGTAGTCGGTCTTGCTGACGGGCAGGGAGAGGGTGTCGGTGTACTCGAAGACCTGGATGTCGGAGATCTTCCTGGCGCCGAACTCGTTGATTCCGATCATGGTGCGCGTCCTCCTTCGCTCACTTGGCCCAGGAGGTGACCTGGACGTCGTCGCCGCCGGTCTTGGCCACACCGTCCTCGCGGACGACGGGCGCGGGGGCGATGGCCTTGATGTAGGCGCGCTCGGCCTCGATGGCGTCGTCGACACCGGCGCCGCGCTTGACGGCCTCCATGACGCGGGCCCGGGCCTCCTTGGGCAGGTCCTCGGCCTCGGCGACCTTGGCGGCGGCCTCATAGGGGTCGACGGCGGGCGCCTCGACCTTCTTGGCCTCGGCGACCTTCTTCTCCTGGTCCGCAGCGAGCAGGGCCGCGGCCTCCTTGATGGCGGCGGGCATGGCGGCCGTAAGAGCCTCCGACACCGCCTTGCAGATATCCTCCGGATTCACGGCCTGTTCCTCCTGGGTTCGGTTGGTGGGGTTGGAAGGAGTAGGGGGGTTCTTGACGCGCCAGCGGCCGTCGGATTCCAGGACCTCCAGGACGGCGCCCTTGGCCCCGGCCCTGGTGACGAAGTCGACGGACTGGATTCCGGCGAGGACCGGCACGACGCCGTCGGGCCCTATTTCGTCGACGGACCAGCCGTTGATCGACACGCCGATGTCGGCCCACCGTTCGCGGATGATCCCGTTGACGGAGGGGTAGACCTTGATGTCGGCCTCCAGTGACCCGTCGGGCATGATCTCGGCCCCGGATTCGAAGACCCCGGCGAGGTCGCGCACTGAGCGCTCTGGTCGTTCCCAGTCCTCGGTCATAGTCTGGTGGTCGAAGAACATGTGGGTGCCAGGCGTGAACAGGGATGCGGACTCGGCGAGGTTGGGGGCGGTGTACATGCCGGTGGATCCGCGTCCGGGCGCGATGATGCGGATGCGGTACCGTCCGGCGCCGTCGTCCTTCTCGCCCGGCTTCTTGGCCTCCAGCAGGGCGCTGCCCTGGTTGAGGCGGAAGTAGGTTCGCGTCATGTTTGTCCTCCCGGTGAACTAATATACAGCGCGGTGCATCAGGCGTTGGTCGTCTTGCCCTCGCCGTCGCGCGAGGAGTTCGTCCCGTCAGACAGGGGCCCGACCCCCGTGTTGCCGTCCTCCCTGCCCTGGTCCTCCTCCTCTCCCGAGCCGAGCTGCGGCTGCGGGGCGGACAGGTCCTCCCAGTCGGGCAGGCTCGACACCGGCTTGGCGTTGACGGGGGCGAAGCGGCGCAGGAACAGCTCGCGGGCCTCGACGCGGTGCAGGATGCCGTTCTGGAGGCCGAGCGTAACGACCTGGCCCCAGCGCTGGATGAGGTCGTTGGACAGGGGCGCCAGGTCCACCTCGGTCTTGAATCCGGCGGCCCGCAGAACCCGCTTGACGAGGTCCTTGTGCACCTGGCGCCGAAGCTCCAGGGCCTTGAACGTGGGTTCCTCCAGGGCGGTCTCGGCGCCCTGGCGCCCACCAGCGGAGCCGTCGGTGAGCAGCACGGACAGGGGCACGTCGAGGGCGGCGGCGACCATGGCGGCCAGGGGCGTTCCGGCGGAGAACTCGATCCCGGCCCCGGCCTTCGACACGGCCAGGAGGTCCTGGTCGGCGCCGAGCGAGGCGGTGGCCCCCGTGCCCTGGAGGGTGGACATCTTGTCGATGACGGCCTGCTGCTGGGCGGTGGTGGTGGACTTGACCTTGAAGGCGACGCGGGCCAGCGCCTTGGCCAGGACGTGCCCGGCCTCCAGGTACTCCTTGTAGGCCTGGGCCCAGTACACGGCGCCCATGAGGTCGGGCTTGCCCCACTGCTCCCCGGCGAGGCGGTTGACGGTGGCGGTGACGAGCACGTCGGTCTTGTTGGTCCTGTAGCCGCCCTGGTCGACGACGTCGACGCGGGGCTTGCCGTCGAGGATGACCCACTCGGGGTCGGGGAGGGTGGCCCGTGAGGGGTCCTCCAGGGGAACCGGAGTGATGAGCAGGGCGTGGGTGTCGGCCTCTTCGAGGGCGTCCTCGGCCCGGGCGATGCCCTGCACGCGGGTGATGGGCACGGGGGCCACGTTCCCGCCGGGCGACACCCGGTAGATGACCATGCCGTCGGTGTTGAAGGCGGCCTCGTCGCGCACCCGGGCCTCCCGGCCGAGCAGTACGGCGTCGAGCCTCTCCTTGGCCCGCTTGGCGATTTTGCGGGGTTCGGGCACGTCCGTCCACATGTAGGCGTTGCGGATGTTGATACCGCGCTTGACGATGGTGTTGTAGGTGGCCAGGCGCCGTGAGCGGATGGAGTGCTCCTTGATGACGCTCAGGGGCACGAGGTCGGATGCGCGTCCGGAGGGGTCGTACCAGCCGACGTCCTCCTTCATGAAGGACGCCCGGGTCAGGGCGTCGGCGGTGTCGGAGAACGCCCGGGCGGCGGACTCCATGGCCGCTTCGACACGGCCGTCGGTTCCGAACCGCTCCAGCCACCGGATGACGCCCACGGCCCCTCCTTCTTCCTCTTTTTGTTCCTCGGCAATACTATCCCGTCACGCCGGGGCGAAGGACCAGGCCTCGTTGCCCCACTCGTCGATGATCAGGCTCTCGTCGACACGAGGCCCTGCAGTGGTGTCCAGGGTGAGTTCGAGGATCGGGTCCTTGCCGCCGCCGTCGATGACCTCGGCGGGCATGGAGGCGTAGCAGATGGCGTCGATGGTGTCGGGCGAGGATTCGCCGCGCCTCTTGAGCGCATCTTTCGATTCGATCAGCAGGGCCGTGCCGCGGTACTCGTACTTGATGGTGCGGAACTCGTCGTACAGGCCCCGCGTGCGTTCGTCGGAGGTGTCCTCCGGGGGGATGGCCAGGGCGCCCTCGTTGATGAGCTCGGAGACGGAGTCGTACATGGCGGCGCGGAAGTTGTACCACTTGAGTTTGTTGGGCGACGCAGCATTGCCGACGATCCAGCGCACGAGGGTGCCTTCGGGCAGGTGGTTGTCGAGGACGGCCTGCACGCCCCGGCCCACGCCGACGGCGTCGATGCGGATCTCGTCGACACCGCCCAGCTCCTTGACCCGCTGCCCGATGAGCCTGGCGAGCCTGTTTCCGTCGTAGCCCTTGACCTTGTCGAGGATCGACACGCGCCCGCCCCGGTTGAGGGCGATGACGGAGTAGTCGCCGGTGATGGACAGGCCGACGTCGACGCCGAGCACCTTCCGGTCGTCGTGCTCCTCGAAGTCCACGTACCCGTTCATCGACACGAGCACTCGTCCGAGATTGAACAGGCCGTCCTCGCCGACGTCGGGGAACTGGGCGAGGACCTTGGCCTGCCAGCGGGGGTCGGTCTCGCCCCAGCGAACCCGGGCGTCCTCGACCCACTCCTTCTGAAGCAGGTTGGTGCGGGCCCGCTCGGGAACGTCCTCGCCGGTGAAGTTGGGGGTGTCGAAGGCAGAGATGGTGATGAGGTTCCAGCGACGGTCCTCGGGGGCCTTCTTGGACTCCTCCCGCCAGACCTTGGCCATGTAGGAGCCGGGGTCGTCAGGGTTGGCGATGGCGAGGATGCGGGCGTTGGCGTTGGTGGTGATGGCTTCGACGGAGGTGAAGATCGACTCGGGCACGCCTCCGGCCTCGTCGACGACGACGAGGACGTTGGTGGCGTGGATGCCCTGGAAGGAGGATTCGTCGTAGTCGGAGGGCTTGCGTCCGTAGGCGGTGGGCGCCTTGTAGCCGGGGAAGGTCCAGGTGGCCTTGGCGGTGATGTTGCCCGGCATGTGGAGCTTGTCCTGGACTTCCTTGACGTAGGCCCACATGACGTTGGCGACCTGGTTCCAGGAGGGGGCGGTGGTGATGACGCGAGTCTCGGTGGGTGAGACGTCCTTGGTGTCGAGCCACCAACTTATTACTCGCGAGGCGAGGTGAGAGTTGTGGGTGGGCACCAGATCCCTCCCTGTGAGGTACAGGTGCGAAGGGCCCTCGACCTCGATGCACACGGTGTCCCCGACACCGACATACTCGCACTTCTCGATCGTTCGCTGCGTCGGCCTGCTGGTCCGTGCGCCCTTGAAAGCCTCCCTCTTGCGGGCGAGCCGGAACGGCTCCCAACCGACTGGGGAGAAGTTCATGCGCCACCGGGTGCTGGTCTGACGTCCGTAGAGCTTGGCCGGGCCAGGACGCCCCTGCACGCTGGTCCCCAAGCCGCGGAGAAGCTCCAGCATCCCGGCCGCCAGCCGCTCGTTGCACAGATCCAGCCCGACTGAGACCCCGTTATTGGCCACGAAGCCGTCGGAGTCGAGCAGGCCCTGCACCACGGCAAGCCGGTACTCCAGGGGCGCCCGCTGAACCGACTCGGGTATGTGCTTGTCCTCCAGAACCCCGACATCCCGAAGCTTGAGCCTCAGTAGCCGGGGGGTTGCCGCTCGCCCATGCTCGCTGTCCTGCATGCGCGTCGGCAGGAGGGGGTGTCCCGCCCGTTCGCACTCGGCGGCGAGATGACTCTCGTCCCGGTCGTCGAACGTGATCGCCCCAACTCCCCTGGTTCCGTCTCCGAGCCAGTAGCCCAGCAGGTAGGGGTCAATATCCGGTGCCGCGCCGATTGTGCGCAGTGCCCGCGCCAAGGGGACCCGGTAGGCGAGCTGTCCCGCATCAGTACGCAGGTGGGCTGCGATGTACCGAGTCTCGACGCGCTCTGCGGCGTGCCAGTAATCCCGCCAATCCTGGACCTTACGAGGACGACGATTAAGGTGGATGGCCTCCCACTCATGGGCTCCGTCGAACACACCCGTGGCCCCATCGCCGAACTCGACACGGTAGTGGGGCCTGCCCGGCCAGATCTTCTTGGCCGTAACAGCGACGGGCTTCCCATCCTCGTTGAAGACCCGGTCCCCGACACAGACGGTGCCGTAGGTCTTCCAACCCTCTGTCGTGAGCAGGAGCGTGTCCGCGCTCGCCCCCTTGCCCGCGGAGTGACAAGAAGCCACCATCGTCCGCTTGTTCTCCACGACAGAGCGGACGATCTCCCGCTGCTTGGACCACAGGAACTCGCCCAGGCGCTCCTCCACCCAGGCCACCGGGTCCCTCGACAGGCGCTCCGCCCGGGCCCCCTCGCCGAACGAGGCGGCCACGGCCTTGAAATCCAGAACAGGTGTCATGTCCGCTCACAGCTCCATCGGCGCGGTGGCCTCAAGGATCTCCGCACTGGCCTGCGTGGCCTGGGCGAGCCACTCCTCGCGCTTGGCCTCCAGCTCCTCGCGCCCCGCGATCGTGAGCATGGGCCGAAGCCGTGCCTCCATGGCCTCGACGACGGAGCGGGTGAAGGAGACGATGACTTCCACCTGCTTGGTCTCGATGACCCGGACCTCGGTCTGGATCCGGGTCTTCTTCAGGCCCATGAGCTCGCTGACCTGGTCGATGGCCTTGAGGATGGAGTCGAAGTACTTGGGGTCGCCCTCGGGGTTGGCCAGGAGCGCGGACTGCACGCGGGCGTCGAGCATGCCCAGAATCCGGTCAAGCCGGGCCAGCTGCTTCATGAGGCGGGCGTGCTCGGAGAGCATGGCCTGCCCCGTGTAGTACTCCTCCTCGATGCGGAAGACCTGGGCCTCGCTCAGCCCCGCCTGGTGGGCGACATCCCCCCGGGTGCCGCCCTTGAGGAGGGCGTTGACGACGAGGTTCCGCTTGGCCTCGTCGACCTGCTCCTCGGTCACGCTCCTGCGGGCCACGACGCCCTCGGTGGGGGGCGGTGCGTCGACGACGCGCTTAATAGCGCCCCGCGCGTTCGATGGCGTCTTCGCGGGCCTGGACTGCGACCCGGTCCGCCGTGGCTTCGAGCTCGGTGAGGAATCCACTAAGCCTTTCATCGTCCACCTTCCCCTTCCAGTGAACCCCGGCGATGAGGCCGAGGGCGAGTCCTGTGAGCAGCGCTATGATCGCAACGGCGGCGAGCATCAGGAGGAGCCCTTCATGGTGGCGCGGCGAAGGAGCGCGAGTTGTCCCTCGGTGAGTGCTGCGCCCAGGCTCAGGCTTCCCGCACTGACCTTGTCGGACGTGATGGTGCCGATGTGGAGCCGGGGGTCGTCCGGAAGCAGCGTGTCGGCCTGAATCTTGCTGGGGTCCCATTCCATGGTCCGAGTATAGGACAACCCCCGGCACCGTCCGCTGGTGCCGGGGGTCCGAAGGGATGCCGTCCTTGCAGGACGAACCTACCGCTCTCAGAGGCCGATGTCAAGCCCCGGTGCTGAAGCCGAACCGGTTGGCCCAGGCCCGTAGGCCCTCGTCGGTGTCGAGCGAGGGCTCGTCCTCCTCCTGCGGCGGGGCGACGGCGTCGGGCTGGATGACCACGACCTCCTCGACACCCCCCACCCCCTGGGGCGAAGGGGCGGACGGCGCGCTGGGCGCGGGGACCTCGATCGCGATCCTCTCGCCGTCGGGGGTGATCGTCCCCTCCCGGCGGGCCTGCGCCTCGTCGGGGTGCTCGTCGGCGCCGGTAAGGACGTCGCGCAGGATGGCGTTGACGTCGAGGTCCTCGAAGTACTCGGTCATCGCCAGCAGGTCCTCCAGGTCGATCATGCCCTGGCTGAGGTGTCGAGGCAGGCGCCCCACGGACTCGTACCCCAGGACTCTGCCCGACTCCCTGACCGAGATGCCGTGGTCGAGGATGAACTCGCGCAGAAGGGTCTTGACCCGTCGGACCTGGTCCTTGCGGCGCAGGGCGTTCTCCGAGACCTCCCCGTGGGCGATCTGCGACCTGCGCTCCCTGGCCCTGGCGAGAATCTCGGCTCGTCTCTCGGCTCGATTGCCCATGTTCCGTCTTCCTCTCTTCCGGGCCCGTTCCGTCCCGGGCCTCGGTCTCAGTATACTGTGCTTCCCTATTTTATGCAAACGAGTGCCCCCGGTGCCGTAGACGGTCGACACCGGGGGCGTGCGGGGGAAGAGAGATGAGAAGCCCGCCCCAGCAGGGTACTACACCTTCGCCCCGGCCACGAGGTCCGCCCTGGACGTGATGCACCCCGCCGCCCCCTTGCGGGCGCCCTCAGCGGCCTGGGCAGACGTGGCGGGGATGTGGGCGATGACCGGCTTCCCGGTGGCCACCAGCGGAGTCCACACGTCGTCGGCGGCGTTCCACTCCATCGACAGGAAATCCAGGTTCGTCGCCTGCACGAAGTCCACGTACCAGGTCTGGCCCCGGTTGCGGGCGTAGGCGTACCCCCAGGTGGCCCACCCGGCCTGCTTGACCTTGGCGAACAGCCATCCGGCGTCGGCGAACGCCTTGATGACGACACGATCCTTGTAGTCCTTCAGCAGGGCCAGATACTCGTCCGACCGGGCCATCTCCGTCTTGGGGTCGAAGATGGTCACGTGCGTTGCGCCGTAGGTCGCCAGGTAGTCCTTCAGGGTCACCGGAAGGGCCTCAGGGCGCCCGGCGAAGACCGCCTGGACCTGAGCCCAGGTCATGTTCTTGATCGGCGTTGAGGGACCCCCCAGGCGCTCCAGCGTGGAGTCGTGCGAGGCGAACCACACCCCGTCCGAAGTCCGGTGGCAGGAGATCTCCAGGGCGTCGACACCGCACTCCACCGCCCGGGTGTACGCGGCCATCGTGTGCTCCACGACATCCCCGGCCCCGCTCATGCCCCGGTGCCCGACGACGATCCCCGACTTGCGCTCCTTCAGCGCAGAGGCGGACCGGGCCCCGTAGGGCATGATCGACACCCCCGCCCGAGTCTTCTCCCCGCCGAACCACAGGGGCACCGTCGTCCCGTCGAGGGCCCCCTCTCCGCCCCCGGCCGCGGCTTCCGTCAGGGCCACCCGCACCCAAGCCGCCGGAGGATTCGCCGCCGCGCCGTCGGCACCCCCGGGTCCCCCCAGTACGACGCGCACCGCCGACCAGGACTCCGTCGTTGACACGTCCGCCAACCCGTCGGCCACCACGGCCCCGCCCTCAAGGGTCCAGGCCGCCATCTTGTTGTCCTTGGTGCCGTGGGCCATCGAGGCGAGCAGCTGGGGCTTGTTGGCCCCCGTCATGACCGAGGCCCACTGGCCCACCCCCACGTGATCGGCGTCGACGCCCGTCAGCACGACGAGCACGGCCCTCTGCCTGGCGGTCCACGCCTTCGTCTTGACCCACCACTCCACGCCGCGAGTGTCGGTGGCGGCCGTCACCTTCCGCGTGGCCACATATCCGGACCGGTTGGTGGCGGGGATCGTGTTCTGCCACGTCCCCGTCCAGCCCGAGGGGATCGGCGAGGGGTTCTCGTCGGCCTGGAGCTGGGCGGCCATGATGAGCACGGCGACGTCGCCGGGCTGGGCGGTGGCGGTGAGGGGGTCTCCGGCACCGGCCTGGGCCCGGCCGACGGCGCTGTCGCGCACGACGATGCCCCCCTCCAGGGCGGCCCGTTCCCGCAGGACCATGGTTCCGGGGCGGGTTCCGGCCGGGGCGTGCTCGCCGGTGCGCAGGGTGATGACGGTGCCCGTCCCGGTGAGGGCGGGCAGGAGCCCGCGGATGGCGTCGGTCTCGGCCCGGGGGGCGAACCTCCTGTCGGCTCCGTCCCGCGAGTAGACCCTGTACGCGGTCATGGCTCTTCTCCGTTCGTATATTTATGCAGACGCCGGGGGCGTTTATGCACCCCCGGCGTCATCGCCCGTCCTACTTGGCCGTCACCGTGGCGACGTCGGTGGCCTTGGGGTCGGCGATTGAGGTGAGCACGCTCACCAGCGCCGCCAGGGCCGCCGTGGAGCCCACGACCGCCCAGTTCACCTCACTCATGAGCGCCGTCGAGCCCAGCGCGCCCAGGGCCGCCTGAGCGAGCGTCTTGACCGCCCGCTCCGCAACGCCCAGCCAGAATGTCCTCTTCGTGTAGAAACCCACGTGGTCCTCCTCGTGTCGACCCCGTCGCCCGTTCGACGACGGCATGATCCTACTTCTTCTCGTCGCGCCCGCCGACGGGCACGTAGCGGCCGAAGGCGAGCAGGTTGCCCACCTCCAGGGAGGAGCCCCGGTTGAACTCCAGCCAGTCCTCGACCTTCGCCCCGGCCCTGGCGAGGATGAACTTGACGTCCTCCAGGGTCCTCTCGTTCGGGATCGGCGAATAGGTGTGCGTGAGCACGCAGTACAGGTACATGGTGCCCTCGTAGGCGAACAGAATATGAGTGACTCTCACGTCCTCGTCTCCCTCCAGCAGATGGATGTTGTCGTCGACGGCGCCCCGGCCCCGTGCCGTGAGCGCCCACAGGTCGTCCTGGCCGCCCCGCAGCAGGTTCAGGTCCAGGTTCCCGCCGTAACCGGGCACCCTACCCGTCCCCGTGTACTGGTGCATGTCGGCCGTCCAGGTGCCGTCGGACCAGGGGGCGTAGTCCCATCCCACGGGGTCCGAGCTCGCGTACTGGGCGACCCACCGCATCGAGCCGGTGGCCTCCTGCACGGCGTACGGGTAGGAATCCGATGAGGCGTAGAGCAGGCCACGGCGACCGGTGCGGGCCTTGACGGTGTCGACAATGGCCCGCAGGTACCCCTCGTCGCCCCAGACCCCGTTCTGACCGGCCTCCCAGTCGACGGCCCAGAACACCCGATTGATCCGGTCTCCCACGACGCCGAGGAAGTGGCTCACCTCCGCCTCGACGCCAGAGCCGTCCACGTAGTGGTAAACACCCGTGGGCCGACCCAGGGCGAGAGCGGCGTCCACTTGCTCGTCGAAGCACCGGTTGACGAACCAGTCCCCCTGCGTCGCCATGACGATCGTGAAGTCGGGGTTGACGGCCGCCAGGTCGATTCCCGCCTGCCAGTTGGAGATGTCGACACCGAGCAGAGGCCCGGGCTTGCCCTTGGGGGCGGGGGTCGGTGCGGGCGCAGGGGTCTTCTTCGGCGAGGCGGATGGGGCCCCGACGCAGTCCGGGTGCTGGGCGGCGAACAGGGCGGGGTCGAACCGGTGGCAGCTGGTCCACGCCCCTCGGGCCGTGTCCAAGTGCGTGGCGTAGGTCTCGATGCGGACCTCCCCGCCGGTCTGGTCCCCGGGCGCCCCGTGGATGTCGTCGGTCTCCGAGATCCATGCCTCGGCGACGAGGATGGTCGGCGATGTGGCCACGACCATGCACACGTGCCCGACACCGCCCTCGTTCTTCGCAGAGAGCACGACATCCCCCACCCGGAAGCCGCCGCCGGGGTACAGGTCGGCATCGTCCCAGGGCACCTCCCGGAACCCCCTCGCCTCCAGGCCCCCGCGCAGGTTCCCCGTCCAGTAGTCATCCAGGTCGAACAGCACCGGGTGTCCCCACGCCAGGACCGGATACGCCTTGTGCAGCCCGTAGTTGATCGCCCCCATGACGATCGTCCCGCAGTCCGCGCTGGTGTCCCGGGTCAGATAGCCCTGCTCGTCGCTGTCGCGATAGACGTCGAGCCGGTCGGGCTGCGAGTACCCCACCGAGTACGGCCCTCCGGCGGGCTTGTCCGGCCCGGCCTGGCACCAGTACTGCGCCTGGGCGGCCGAGATCGTTGCGACGTCGGTCATGGTAGTGGTGGTCTCCTGTCCTTATGTAAAAACGGCTTGAAAGAGGGGCGGAGGTGGGGTCTCAGGGCCTGATGGGCAGCTCCGTCGACAGGGCCCCGGGGGAGGCCTCCAGCGCCTCCATGAGCCAGCCCTCGATCGCCAGCCCCGCCGTCTTGGACGCCGCCTTGGCGGTCTCGACATGCCCCGCCGTCGTCATGCCCTGCCACCACAGCCCCGGCCGCTCCGGATGGTTCTTGATGGCGGCCAGCACCTCCGGCTTGGAGGCGTCGTTCGACCGGCAGGCGATCATGTCCACGGCCTTCAGCTTCCCGATGTCCTCGGCGGTCCACGGTCCGGACGGCTTGTACGCCAGGCGGGGCAGCACCTTCAGCGCCGCGTCCTCCTTCGCCTTGATCCTGGCCGCGTTCAGCGTCCCGTTGGTGGCGACGATGATCCGCTTGGCCGCCTGCGCCCCGTAGCGGGCCAGCAGGAACTCCATCATCTTGTGGTCGTACACCCAGTAGTCCGCGATGATGTCGTTCGTCGTGTCCATGCACTCCACGACGATCGGGGTTCGCGCCGGGGCGGCGTCCAGGATGTCGAGCGCCTCGCCCAGGGTGGCCACGACGCCGTTGACGTCCTCGACGGCCTTGAGCTGTGCGATGGTGGAGGCGTTGATGCGCACCGCCGCACCGCCGCCCTTCGGGGTGATGGACGACACCGTGGACGTCACGAACCGATCCGCGCCCTCGTCCTTGCTCATGCGCACGGGCAGGGCGACGGAACCCCTCAGGGTCTCCCCCTCTATGAGCTGCGACAGAGCCCCTCTCAGGGCGGAGGCCGACAGAGCCCCCCACTTCACGCCCCAGCGCGCGTCGCGCACGTCGGCCAGCGCCCCCATGGGCCGGGCGGGCTGGGGGCCCGGGGCGGGCGCCGGGCGGACGACGACGGGCCCCTTGGAGATGATCCAGTCTCTCAAGGCCTGAACGCCCTCGATGATCCTGTCGGCCAGCTCGACGCCGAAGGCCTGCGCACCGCCCACGTTCACGTGCGTCTCGTCGCTCATCAGCCACAGCGCCCTCGTCCCCGTGGCCGGAGTCTTGCCGACGGCCCCCCGCCCCGACAGCACGGCCGTCCTCCTCGACACGGGCGCCGAGGGCAGGAACGACGCCAGGTACGGGTCCGCAGCATCGGGGTTCGACGAGGGCACCCAGGATGTCGCAGTTACCTCGTAGTTGACGCCCTCGTAGCAGATGACCTCGCTTCGCGACCAGTGCCGCGCGGGGCTCGTGGCCGGGTCCCACCTCGTCGCCGAGGTCGTCGCGACACCGAGCCAGTCGCTGAACCAGACGCCGTTGTTCTGACCCCCGGCGGCTTCGACACCCGCCTTGACCGCGGCGGCGTTCTTGTGCGAGGAGCCCGCGTACGTCCGGTACTCGCTCGTCGGCTGGGGCCCCACGACGATGATCGGGCACGCAGGTGCCCGATTGCGCACGCGGTCGACAAGGGCCTTGACGGACTGGCTGATGGCCTTAGGGCCGGAGGCGGGGTCGGAGGGGACGGGGGGCTGGTCGATCGCCCAGTTGTCGTTCACGGAGCCGACGACGACGAGCAGGGACGGGTGGGCGTCGAGGACGGCGTCGACACGGGCGGGGGCGCTGAAGAACCCGGTGTCGCCCTGCGGGGTCGGGGTCCGGGCCCACCCCGTGGAGCCCCGCCCGCTGACGGCGGCCGCGACACCGAGCCTCTTGGCGGCGACGGACACCATGGTCGCCTCCTCCGGGGCACCGCCCTGGCCCCCGGCCCCGGCGGTGCACCACGAGTCCCCGATGAACCCGACGACGAGGGCGGCGGGGGTACCCGGGCCCCCCTGACGGGGCAGCATGTTCGACAGGACCGCCTGGGCCCGCACCTGCTCCTTCAGGGCTCCGATCTCGGCCCCCTGGGCGACCTGAGCATTGGTGAGGGCGTCGACACTCGCCTTGGGCGCGAAGCGCCGGTCGACACCGGCCTTGGAGTACACGGGGTACGTCGCCATGGTGGGTTCCTGTTCTCAGTTCTCGACGACGATGTTGTCGTTGCCGGGGGCGGGGTCGAGGTTGAGCACGTCGGGGTCCCCGGGGTCGGGCGTGATGGTCAGCCCGGGTGCCGGTTGGGGCGTCGGGGGCGGACCGGGGGGCGGGGCCGCGCCGCCCTCGACCAGGGTCAGTTCGACGGGGGTCGTGTTGTCCTTCCCCGTCTTCACGGCCGCCGAGTAGGTCTTGCCGCCCGCCAGGAGGGCCGCGGTGATCGTGTCGCCGGGGGCGGCGTCGACATCGACATAAGGGCGGCGGAGCGCCTCAATTGGAAGACGGAAGGTGCTGTGGGCGGCCGTGGCGGTCATGAGCCCGACGGG
>ERZ772764.232-NODE-232-length-41299-cov-36.493526_pt1 | contig 41299 bp, 45 predicted proteins | sample MGYA00512163_ERZ772764 | MGnify/ENA primary metagenome ERZ772764 (study PRJEB29015, sample SAMEA2737903) | human oral metagenome | biome: human oral; feature: human-associated habitat; material: dental | place: China | collected 2094 ... | reverse complement strand
TGCTCCGAAAAAGACACGGTAAATCCTAGCTTTTCCAAGCGCTCCTTGGCGGCTAAATTGGCCTCAAAGCCACCAAGGCGTTCGATTGACGACGAGGGGCTGACGACCCGAATATGCATACCAGGTGAGAGCTTTTTCATAGAAACCTCCTTGTGATAATTTTTTATAGAGTATCATAACATAAAGGCTATAGGAAGTAAAGGTGGGGTTAGAGAATTTTTAGCAAGTCCGATAAGGAATTTACAGTAAAATCAGGTTCTTCTGACGGTGATTGGATTGGACTATATGCACTAAATCCTTGTTTGATCCAAATAGTTTTCATGCCTAATGTCTTAGCTGGCGCAATATCATTATCAAGTCTGTCACCAATCATAATAGCAGATGAAGCAGAACATGAAGCTTGTTGAAGGGCTAGTTGAAAAATTTTAGAACTAGGTTTGGAAAATCCACAGTCAGCTGATGAGATAATCAGATCAATCAATTGTTTGATAGCAAACTTTTCTAATCGCTCCTCTAAGCCGGGTAGTTGATTAGCGATAATACCTATTTTATAGCGATTATGTAGTATTTCTAAGACCGTTTTTGTATCTAGGTAAAGTGTTTCTAGTTCAGAGTTCCATTTCGGACGTTCTAGGCCAAACTCTTGTAATGCTATTAAATCTCCCTTTTCCCCCTCTTTAAATGAGAGTAGCATCCGCTGATAAAATGCATCATGAGTGATATTTGTTCCTGCAATTGCTTGTTCAATCCTATCTTGATAAGCTTTCTCTTCATTGATTAAAGTAGAACCAATATCAAAAAATATCCATTTATAATTTGTCATTCGAAACACCTCTCTATCTTATTTTACCATTTTGACCATAAAAAACGGAACCAATCAGGCTCCGTTCTATTTTTAATGACTAATCTCAATACTGCCGGTGCTGGTGCGGGCGGTCAGCTTGGCTTGAGCCTGTTCATTGGTATGAATGACCCGATCGCCTATGAAGTCCTCTCGGTCGTAGCTGGTCTGTATATCCTTGGGCAGTTCAATGTCACCTAGATCTGTTTGCAGGTCCAGTGAGATGGCTTTGTAGGTCTCTTCGGTGAGATGGAGATCGATGGAGCCATTGCCGCTGGACATGTTGATATTGCCCTTGAGGGTTAGTTTATCACTAGTGATACTACCGTTGGAGAGACTGATTTGAGTATCGGTCAGGCTGGTTTGGACTAGCTCGATGCTACCGTTAGCACTTTCAATGCTACCGCTCTTAATTTGACTATGACTGAGTTCGATAGAGCCATTGCTGAGATCGGCTTTTAATTTTTTGATTGTCAGGTCATTGATTGATAGGCTACCGTTAGCCAAACTGGCCTTGACCTGCTCCAAGTTCCTTCCCTTAGGTAGGCTTAGAGTGATTTGTTGAGTCCTTTCTAATTCTCCATCTATCAAGCCCAGTAAAGAGCGTAGACCACTGCTAATGTTGATAAAAGATCTTGCTTCCTGAATGTATAAACTTCCGTTTTTAGCTTTAGTAGCCACTTTTTCAGATGTCTTGCCGTCTCCTTGATAATAGGTCAAGTGAACCTTATCATCGGGCGATTCTCCAATTATGACCGAGCGATTGTTGAGCTCCAGATCTAGGGAATGGATATTATCATAGGTTTCTTCTTGCTTGGCCATCTTGGCGCTGGAAACGGAGCTTCTCACCAGATCCTGCAGGCCACCACTTGCTAGCCCTGCCAGTATGAGGCCTAGACCCAGCAGACAGGCAACAATCGCAATGCTGAACACGGTTTTTCTTACTTTAGACATGACGGCCTCCTTTCCGGGCCAAGGCTTGGGCGAGTTTGACAAAACTCAGTTTGATAAAGCGAAGGATAGGACCAATGCTGAGATAAAAGAGTCCAGCCATCCCCAAGGCTAAGAGGCTCATCCCCAAACTGAGAGCAAAAGCAGGAATCGAAGTAGCCATGCCGAGAGTCAGGCTGTCCCAAATCAGACTAGCCCCTAGGAGAAGCATAGCAAAGGTAAAGACGGCCATGACAAAAGCAAGGACACTGACGAGGAGGAAGAAAGTGAAAGTCAAAGTCAAAGCCAAAATTAATAGAGGAATTGCTAGTGGAGCCGCCAAGATGGACAGAATAGCAATCTGGACGATCTGCTTACTATTTTTGACGGAGCTAGCTTCTTGACTGTCTTCTTCTATTTTCTTGTCCAGAAGATTGATGATAATCTCGTGAGCCGCTTCCTTAGGATTGCCCAGTTCAGCTATAGCTGCTGCCTCTCCCTCTGGACCGACCTCGTCAAAGTACTCGGTGAAGTAGTCCATGGCTTCTTGATAGTCTTTTGCTGGCAACTTTTTTAAATATTTTTCTAGCTGGGCTAGATATTCAGTTCTTGTCATGGCGAACACTCCCTTCGATAATGCCCTTAATCATGCTGGTATAAAGCTCCCATTCATTTTTGAGGCTGACCAGTTGTTTCTGACCTCTTGGGGTCAGAGAATAATATTTTCGTTTTCGACCTTGATATTCCTGAGAGTAAGTCTCTAAATACTGACTCTTTTCCAATTTTTTTAGGATAGGATAAAGCGTGGACTCCTTGATATCGGCAATGAGCTTGATGGTCTGGCTAATCTCGTAGCCATAGGAATCTTCTTTATCTAAAATCGCTAAAATCAGAAATTCTATCAGGGTAGAAGATGTAGGGAAATACATGCACTACCTCCTATATATAAAAATATTATATATAAACTTTCTACATATAGGATAATCCCTTTCGAACAAAAAGTCAAGTAATATATAGAAATTTTACTTATAGATATTGAAAAGGATTTCACCCTTGAAAGATAAGGGAAGTAACCCTTTTCTCCTTATTTCCTTACAAGAACTTTACACAATTGATAGCTTTTATATTGAAATCTTTCTCTATAAAATGGTAAAATAATCTATGTCTATCTAAAAAAGATAAGAGTGAATGAAATGACGAAATATAAGACGATTTATAAGTTTGTAGGGCAGACATTGCTATACTTTGTGATTTTCGTAGCCCTGCTTTATTTCTTTAGTTATCTTGGTCAAGGTCAAGGTGGCTTTATCTACAATGAATTTTAATGTAAGAGAGTACTATACACATGTCAAATACAGCAATTACAGATATGATTGAAACAATTGAGCACTTTGCTCAGACGCAGCCAGATTTCCCTGTCTACAATGTCCTCGGACAAGTTCATACCTACGGAGATCTAAAGGCTGACTCCGATGCACTGGCAGCCAAGATTGATAGCTTGGGGCTGGCTCCCAAGTCACCAGTGGTTGTTTACGGTGGTCAGGAGTATGAAATGCTGGCTACTTTTGTGGCCTTGACCAAAGCTGGTCATGCTTATATTCCTATTGATAGTCATTCAGCTTTGGAGCGTGTGACTGCTATTTTGGAAGTAGCTGAACCAAGCTTGATTATTGCCATTGCGGATTTTCCGCTGGCTGATACAGATGCAGCCATTCTCAGTCTGGAAGAGGTTCGAGCGGCTTACGCAGAAAAGACTGCCTATGAGATGAGCCATCCTGTCAAGGGCGATGATAATTACTACATCATCTTTACTTCTGGTACGACTGGTAAACCCAAAGGTGTGCAAATTTCTCATGATAACCTGCTTAGCTTTACCAACTGGATGATTACAGACAAGGAATTTGCGACACCGAGCCGTCCGCAAATGCTGGCGCAACCGCCTTATTCTTTCGACTTGTCAGTTATGTACTGGGCACCGACTTTGGCACTGGGAGGCACTCTCTATGCCTTGCCGTCTAGCCTGACTCAGGACTTTAAGCAACTATTTGAAGCGATTCTTAGCCTGCCTGTAGCAATCTGGACTTCTACACCATCCTTTGCGGATATGGCCATGCTTTCGGAAGATTTCAACAGTCAAAAGATGCCGGGCATTACGCATTTTTACTTTGATGGAGAGGAGCTAACGGTCAAGACAGCTCAGAAATTGCGGGAGCGTTTCCCTGAGGCTCGTATTATCAATGCCTATGGCCCGACCGAAGCAACGGTGGCTCTGTCTGCAGTTGCCATCACGGATGAGATGCTAGCGACCCTCAAGCGTCTGCCAATCGGCTATACCAAGGCGGATTCGCCAACCTTTGTCATCGATGAAAATGGGCAAAAATTGCCAAATGGTCAGCAGGGGGAAATCATTGTCTGCGGACCAGCCGTATCCAAGGGCTACCTCAACAATCCTGAAAAGACAGCTGAAGCCTTCTTTGAATTTGAAGGGCTGCCAGCCTATCATACAGGCGATGTGGGTACGATGACTGATGAAGGCCTCCTACTCTACGGCGGTCGTATGGACTTCCAGATTAAGTTTAACGGCTATCGCATCGAGCTAGAGGACGTGTCTCAAAACCTCAACAAATCCAAGTATATCGAGGCGGCAGTGGCTGTGCCCCGCTACAATAAGGATCATAAGGTTCAAAACTTATTGGCCTACGTTATTTTGAAAGACGGTGTTGCAGAGCAATTTGACCGCGAAATCGATATTACCAAGGCTATCAAAGAGGATCTACAGGATATCATGATGTCTTATATGATGCCGTCTAAGTTCCTCTATCGGGAATCTTTGCCCCTAACACCAAACGGTAAGATTGATATCAAGGGGCTGATTAGTGAGGTCAACAAGTCATGATGGATTTCTTGAAACAGCTTCCTCATCTGGAGCCTTACGGAGACCCACAGTATTTCCTTTATCTTATCTTGGCTGTTTTGCCAATCTTTATCGGACTTTTCTTTAAAAAACGCTTCCCAGTCTATGAAGCCTTGGTCAGCTTGGCTTTTATTGTCTTGATGCTGACGGGACCTAGTCTGGCGCAGCTTTATGCCCTGCTCTTTTATGTTGTCTGGCAGACGGTCTGGGTTTATTCTTATAAATTCTACCGCAAAAAGCGGGACAGCAAGTGGATATTTTATTTGCATACAGCATTGGCGGTTCTGCCCTTATTCTGGGTCAAGGTCGAGCCAGCTATCAGTGGGCACCAATCACTCTTTGGCTTTCTGGGAATTTCCTATCTGACCTTCCGCTCAGTTGGGATGATTATTGAGCTGAGGGATGGCGTGCTGACTGATTTCAGCCTTTGGGAATTCCTCCGCTTTATGCTCTTTATGCCCACTTTTTCGAGTGGCCCCATTGATCGTTTTAAACGTTTCAATGAAAATTATCTCCAAATTCCAGAGCGCGATGAGCTTTTGGATATGCTGGAGCAGTCGGTCAAATATATCATGCTGGGCTTTCTCTATAAGTTTGTCCTAGCTCATATCTTTGGCCACATGATTTTAGGGCATGTCAAGACCTATGCTCTCTATACTGGCGGTTTCTTCAATCTGGGAACGCTAGGTGTCATGTATGTCTTTGGTCTGGATCTCTTCTTTGATTTTGCCGGTTATTCGATGTTTGCGGTGGCCATTTCCAATCTCATGGGCATCAAGAGCCCTATCAACTTTGACAAGCCTTTTGTTTCACGCGATTTGAAGGAATTCTGGAATCGCTGGCACATGAGTCTGTCCTTCTGGTTCCGTGACTTTGTCTTTATGCGGCTGGTCATGGTGCTCATGCGCAACAAGGTCTTTAAAAACCGCAATACGACTTCCAGTGTAGCCTATATAATCAATATGTTGGTCATGGGCTTCTGGCATGGTGTGACCTGGTACTATATCGCCTATGGTCTCTTCCACGGTCTGGGCTTGGTGGTCAATGACGCTTGGCTTCGTAAGAAAAAGACTATCAATAAAGAGCGTAAAAGTAAGGGACTGCCAGCCCTGCCTGACAACAAGTGGACCCAAGCGCTGGGGATTGTTATCACCTTCCATGTTGTCATGTTCTCATTCTTGATCTTCTCAGGATTTTTGAATGACCTTTGGTTTAAAAAATAAAATGTAAACGAGGAAACTATAATGGATGTAAAAGCAGAAGTAATTGAAATTATTGACGAATTATTTATGGAAGATGTTTCGGACATGATGGACGAGGATTTGTTTGATGCTGGCGTTTTGGACAGTATGGGAACGGTGGAGCTGATTGTTGAGCTGGAAAACCGTTTTGACATCCGCGTGCCAGTGTCAGAATTTGGCCGCGATGACTGGAATACAGCCAATAAAATCGTTGAAGGCGTAACGGAGCTTCGTAATGCTTAAACGACTCTGGCTGATTCTGGGGCCGGTCTTCTGCGCCTTGGTCATGGTCGCCCTGCTCTTTTTCTTCTATCCGCTTGAGAAAAAGCATGATGTGGAAGCAGAGAAGCGGGCAGCTGTGACTCTTACAGCAGAAACGTTCAAAAGCCGTAGCAAAAAAATGACGGCCCTGACAGATCAAGATACCCGTTTTGTGCCCTACTTTGGCTCTAGCGAATGGCTGCGCTTTGACAGTATGCACCCAGCTGTTTTGGCTGAGAAGTATGACCGCAATTACCGACCTTATTTTCTAGGGCAGCGGGGGGCAGCTTCGCTCAACCAATATTTTGGAATGCAGCAGATGACCTCTGAGCTGGAAAATAAGACGGCTGTCTATGTCGTTTCTCCGCAATGGTTTACCAAAAAAGGCTATGATGCAGCTGCTTTTCAGCAGTATTTCAATAGCGACCAGCTAGCTGGTTTTCTTAGCTGGCAGGACGGTGGAGTAGGCGCTCAGTATGCAGCCCAGCGACTTTTGCAGCTCTATCCCAACATTGCTATGGGGGATATTGTCAAGAAAGTGGCCGATGGAAGCCAACTGACTTCTTTTGAGCAGCAGTATATTAATACTATGAGCCGAATTTATCAGCGGGAGGATGCTTTTTTCAGTACATTTGCTGCTGGTAATAATGGCAACTATGATACGAAGGTCTTGCCTCAGCTTTCCCGTCTTCCAGATGAATTCTCCTATGAAGAATTGGAAAAACTGGCTACGGCAGATGCTGTCAAGCAGACCAATAACAATGATTTAGGCATCGATAATGACTTTTATAAGAAACGCTTGGCCAAAAAAATCAAGAAGTTCAAAGGCTTCCAATCCAAGCAGTCTTACGAAAAGTCTCCCGAGTACAATGATTTGCAGCTGGTTTTGGAGCAATTTGCCAAATCAAAAACCAATGTCATCTTTGTCATTCCACCGGTCAATGCCAAATGGATGGCCTATACTGGGTTGAGTGAAGAGATGTACCAGCGGACGGTTGAGAAGATTAAGTTCCAGCTGGAAAGTCAAGGCTTTACGAATATTGCTGACTTTTCTAAGGACGGCGACAAGCCTTACTTTATGCAGGATACGATCCACATGGGCTGGAATGGCTGGCTGGCCTTCGACAAGGCTGTAGATCCTTTTGTCTCTAACCCCCAACCTGCTCCCAACTATCAGATCAATGAAAAATTCTTCAGTAAGGAGTGGGCTAATTACACGGGCGACTACGAGGAATTTGTCAAATAAGGATGCAAGCTGGAAGGAGAAGACATGATTCGCTTGGCGGAAATGCAAGATATACCAGCAATTTTAGCAATTTTTGAGCAGGCTAGGGAGTTTATGCGGACTATGGGAAATCCAAGTCAGTGGCCGACTTCCTATCCAAATCGTCAGTTAGTAGAGGAAGATATTCGAGCGGGTCACTGCTATGTCTGCGAGGATGCTGGGCAAGTTGTTGGAACCTTTGCGTTCATCATCGGACCAGATCCGACCTACCAAGAGATTGAAGGCGCTTGGCGTTTTTCAGAGCCTTACGGTACAATCCACCGTATCGCTTCAAATGGACAAGTCAAGGGTCTGGCTTCCCAGTGTTTTGACTTTTGCCTGCAGCAGATTCCCTATCTCCGCATCGATACGCATGCGGATAACCATCCGATGCAGGCAGCCATTCTCCGCTATGGTTTTAGCCAGTGTGGCACGATTTATTTGCCAGATGGCAGCCCTCGCCTTGCCTATGATTACCATCAATAAAAAAATCTGCTCAAGGGCAGATTTTTTGCATTATAGTAAAACATACTTTTCAATAGCTTTTGCGACACCGTTCTGGTTGTTGCTTTTAGTGATGGCTGTTGCCTCGAGTTTAACTGCTTCAGGGGCATTGCCCATGGCAACTCCCAGACCAGCCAGTCGCAGCATCGGAAGGTCATTGAAGTTATCTCCAATTGTCATGACCTGTTCCAGCGGAATCTGGTAGTGTTTGGCCACTTCCAGAAGGGCTTGCTCTTTTGACACTTCTTTATGTGTGACTTCCAAATAGTTGTCCTTGGACAGGTAGAAGGCTGTATTTGGAAAATCCATCGTTTGCAAGTAGGCATGGAGCTGCTGGATAACAGCTGCATCATCAATCAACAGCAACTTATGGGATGGAATGAGCACATCTAGAACAGGCAGCAGAACATTTTGAATAAGAGGCTGCTCACCTGTAATCTCGGCTTCAATTTGTACCCACTTGTCCAAACGGTCAGCAATCCAATCTTTGCCAGAGTAGAGATTGATGGAAACACTAGGAAACTTAGTTTTGACCAATTCCAGAAAAGTGCGAATTTCTTTTTTATCCAATGGATGCTCGATAATGGTCTCGTAATCTTGCGGATCACCCTTGATGACCAGAGCACCGTTGTAGCAGGCTAGTGGGTTATCCCCTAGCCCTAGTTTGCGCGCAATTAGCTCCATGCCCAGAGGAGAGCGGGCAGAGGCTAGGACAAAGGGGATATTTTCTTTTTTCAGCAAGGGAATCTGCTCCCTCAGCTGCGGATCTACTTGGTGCTGGTCATCGAGAATTGTGCCGTCAATGTCGCTGATAATTAAGCGAATATCTTGCTTGGTCATGGTTGCTTCCTCCATAAGCTACAAAATGAAATCTTGTCGAGCTAGTAAATAATGGTGACTTTCCCAGCCAGAAGAGCTTCTAGCTCAGGGCTAGGTTTTTGATCGGTGATCCAGTAGTCAAAATCGCTGATATTTCCTAAAATATAGGTTGATTCTTTATTAACTTTGGCCTGCTCGGCCAGCAGAATCTTTGTCTTGGCCTGTTTGAGAGCTAGCTTCTTCAGATAGGCATCTTCCTGATCTTCAAAGCTGATTTGGCCATTTTTCAGCCCTGCAGCTCCGATAAAGGCTAGATCAAAAGAAATTTCTCTGAGCAGCTCGGCTTCATTGAGGGCGTAGTAAAAACGATTTCTCGGATAGAACTTCCCACCTAAAAGATGGAAAGCAACCTGCTCTCGGTCACTCAGCATGATGGCATTATCCAAAGAATGAGAAAAAATTGTCATCGGTTGCTGAACTTGCTGAGCCAGCTTGAGAACCACCGTTGATACATCAAAGAAATTGACCTGATTGGGTTTGAGAAAGTCCAGAGCCTTGTGAGCAATGGCCTTTTTTTCTTGGTTTAGTTGGCCGACACGGTCGTTGAAAGAAGGAATTTGCCGACTATTTTCCAAAGGAATAATCCCGCCATGGGTGCGTTGGACCAGTTTTCGCTCGCTCAAAATTGAGAAATCACGGCGAATAGTGTCCTTAGAAACCTGAAAATAATCTACCATATCCTTGGTCGCCAGTTGTCCTTTATCCTCCAAAAGTTCCAGCATTTTTGAAATCCGCTGCTCTTGATACATCTTTTTCATCCTTTCTGCTTCTTTATAAGTCCATTATAATTCATTTTATAAGCATATGCTAGCTTTTATAATGAAATATAAGTGTTTTTATCAAAAATATGGAAAATCCTTTTGAAATTATGTTATAATCAAAAAAATCAAGCAGGTAAGATGAGGAAAGATGATTTCAAGCGAATTTCGGAAATTACAAGAAACTTGGCAGTAAAAAAACTCCTGATGAAGAATCAGAAGTTTTATAGAATCTTATCAAATTTTTCTATGTAAAAGAGGCTCATAGTCATGATGACGGTCAGTCCGAGGAGGATGAGGATGGCTGGTGTCCAAGAATGGAACAAATCAAAGCTGTAGCCAAAGAGGCTCGGGCCGAAGGCGGCTAGGATGTATCCTCCAGTTTGAGCCAGTCCAGATAGTTGAGCCGTTTGCGCAGGTGTAGAGGTCTTGAGGGAGAAGGTCACCATGAGATAGGGGAAGAGGGCACTGACAGACATACCAATGAGCAGATTAAGAATCAGCCAATAAGCAAAGGAGTCTGTCTGAATCAAGAGCATGGTAATGCCGATCAGACCTGCCGCAGAAACCAAGCCAATCATAACCAGACGTTGACGAGCTTTCAAGCGCGCTGTCAAACTAGGAATTGTCATCGAAAAGGGCAGGCTAATCAGAGAAAAGACCGCTGCTAGTAGTCCGGTCGTATCAGTGGAAAGGCCAGCTTGCTGCCCCAAGGTTGGCAACCAAGTCATACTAGTATAAAAGAGTAGTGACTGTAAGCCACCAAATAAAATTAAGGCCCAGACTCTTGGATTTTTTAGAAGAGCTCCTTGCTCTTGCTTTCCTTGCTGTTTAGCCGCCAAGCGATGGCTATATTTGACATTGGGTAGCCAAACTAGAAAAATCACAAAGCAAATCAAGGTTGATATCCAAATGAGACCTTGCCAAGAGCTCATTTGAACGATGGGAACAGCCAAAGCAGACAGAATCGTGATCGACAGTCCCATCGATGTGATATAAAGGGTTGTCAAAAGACCGATACGATGCGGCTGATTGGCCTGAATCAAGCTCGGAAGAAGGACGTTTAAGACAGCAATAGCCGCTCCTAAAATAATAGTCCCCGTATAGAGTAAGGGAAGATTAAATACGCGAATCAGCGAGCCTAGAGTTAGCACGAGTAAAACAAGAGCAAACAGTTTTTCCAAGCTCATCTTTTGCGCCAAGCGCGGAGCAAAGACTGAGCAGAGGGCAAACATAATCAAAGGCAGACTGGTCAAGAGGCCTAGGGAACTAACTGGAACCTGTAGCCCCTCCGCAATGTCTGTCAGAACGATAGGCAAAACAGTAAAAGGAGCCCGCAGTGCTATCCCGATCATCACTATACCTGGAATTAAAAATGGTGAGTGTTCTTTTTTCATAAATAGTCAATCTCCTTTCGTACGTCAAGGAACGATTATACCATATCTTTTTAGAAAATGATAGGTGAATTGCGGCTTAGTCCATCAAGTCCAGAAAATAACGAGAAATCGTGTCTTCGTCAACCTGATTTCGTTGCTGCAGCCACCAGCTGACCGTCTCCACAAAAGTTGACGTCACATAATTTTTTAAAAAGTTGTCTGGCAGATGGCTTTTTTTCTGCAATAATGTCTGCTGAATCATGGGAAAGAGATAGCGCTCAAGCTCGATTTTCAGACGGTTGATGAAATAAGTATTTTTAGCCAAGAGGAGGGTGGCTATCCGATCCTGATTTTTCCGAAAGTGATGAAAAATATGGGCCGTCGCTTCAAATAAATCGCGTCCTTCAGAGCGCTCGATAAAGGTATGCTGAAAGAGATCTTGGCAGAGTTCCTCCAGCAGGGTTTCCTTGGTCTCAAAGTGGCTATAGAAGGTGGAGCGGCCCACATCTGCTAGATCAATGATTTCCTGAACGGTGATGCTTTCGTAGCTTTTCTGATTGAGCAGGCTGATAAAGGCTTGGTAAATGGCTGCGCGTGATTTTTTTACTCGTCTATCCATGGAAATTCCGTACAAAAAGAGCTTTTTGTCTGCTAAGAGACAAAGGGCATGAACTGGCTCTTGTTTCCTTTCTGATAATAGTGGATAATATAATTGAACAGAGTGTTCGGTATCGATTAGATTATACCATAAATCGTATTTTTTTAGGAAAATAAATAAGGAGGTTCACATGAAATCCAGTAGAAATATGACAATCGCTTTTCTCTTGAACTTTTCTTTTGCTATTATTGAGTTTATCTTTGGCCTTCTCTTTCATTCTAGCGCTGTCTTAGCGGATGCGGTTCATGATACGGGAGATGCTCTGGCTATTGGCCTATCGACTCTTTTTGAGAAGATTTCCACTAGAAAAGAAGACCGTAACTATACCCTAGGATATAAACGCTACAGCCTACTGGGTGCTCTCTTAACCTCAGTGATTTTGCTGGTCGGTTCGACCTTGGTTATCGTGGAAAATGTCCCTAAATTATTGGCTCCTGAGAAGGTAAATTATGATGGCATGCTGGTTTTGGGAATTGTCGCTATTGTCGTCAATACAGCAGCCAGCAGAGTAGTCAGCCATGGACACAGCCACAATGAATCCATTCTTAGCTTGCACTTTCTTGAGGATATCTTGGGCTGGGTAGCGGTTATCCTAGTATCCCTTATTTTGCGCTTCACCAACTGGTATTTTCTGGATCCGCTGCTTTCTCTCGTCATCGCAGGCTTTATTCTCAGCAAGGCTCTGCCAAAATTTTGGGAGAATATACAGATCTTCCTAGACCATGTGCCCAGCGATGTGGATCTTAGTCAGCTTTATCAGGAAATAGTAGCGCTGGAAAATGTGCGAGCCATCACTCAGCTCAATGTTTGGACGACGGATGGTTTGGAAAAATATGCCATGCTTCATATCTGTCTGGAAAATCCCAATTTGCTGGCCGAAACGCAGATCGTCCTACGCCAAAACCTTTTGGCTTATGGCATTTCCAAAGTGACCATTCAGACTGATGAAAGCTTGCAAGAACACCAAGAATATTGTATTGGTAAAGAATAAGCCAGCTCCCCAGAGAAATTCTGGGGCTTTTGTTTGCGGAAATAAAAAATTCCCAAATAGTACATAAATGCTTGTCTTTTATTCTTTTATGTGATATATTTATAACATAAAGGGTGTTAAATATTTCTAACACTACGAAAGGAGTCTATCATGAAAAAAAGTCAAAAAATGGGTGGCCTCATTTTAGTCGCCACCGCTCTCTTTATTGATTTTACTGTTTTCCTTGCTCCCAGCAATCTCAGCTGGTCAGCCAAGTGGATGATTGTCGGTTTGGTAAGTATAGGTCAGCTTATAAGCATCTGGTCTTGGTTTCACATGAAACCGTGGCCTAAGAAGATGAAAGAGATTCAAGAAAAGCAGGTCTATGATCTGACCATGAAATTTTATAATCTGTTGAATCTTACGGCAACCTCTATCTATACTGTCGGAATCTGGTTGTGGACTCCAAGCACCAATCCGCCCTTTATAAAGTACATTGCTTTAGGAGGCCTCCTCGCTATCCAGCTTCTCTTTCTGTTATTTTTTGCCTTGAAAAAGGTCAAGGAGAGAGCAGACGAGCGCTTCTATGCTAATCTAGCAAAAGCAGCGACTTTGATGTTTGCCATCTGCATAGCAATTTTACTGGTGCTTGCAGGGCTTAGCGCTAATGTAGGTTCTATCACAGTCAATGCCGGAATATTCTTCATTATGATTGGTGTCTTGATTTTGCTCTTTGGCTTTGTCTTCTTTTTATTTGAAAAGAGAGGTTGAAGATGGCCAAGGAAAGCAATATTATCACCAAACTCAAATCTGTCCGTGAAACCAGAGGTATGACCCAGCAGGAATTGGCTGACCGCATCGGCATGCGACGCGAGACGATCTTGCACTTGGAAAATAACCGCTATAATCCCTCGCTAGAGATGGCTTTAAAAATTGCTCAGGTTTTTGATTTGCGGGTGGAAGAGCTCTTTCAATTAAAGGACATAGGGGGACAATCATGAAGACGGTTTTTGACTATCAAAGGGAAGGTGAAAAAGGAGAGATTCGCCGCTTTGTCCTGCTATCTACGTCGCCCAGACGCAAGGAATTGCTAAGTTTTTTGAATCCAGAGATTCAGTTTGTAGAAGTGGACGAGCGAGCTATTGAAGAGCATTGCATGGCAACCATCGATGATCAGGATTTTCTGACCAAGGCAGCCAAGATTTGCTGTGAGATTTCCAAAGCCAAGTCTGATTTGGACTTGGAAGCCGAGACTCTTTATATTTCGGCCGATACCATTGTCGTGGTGGATGGTCAGATTTACAATAAACCACAGGATTTAGCTGAAGCCAGTCAGATGTTTCGCTCTTACTTTGGCAAGAGCCACCATGTAGTGACCTCGGTCTGCCTACGTATGCAGGGTTTTCTAGAAGTATTTTACACCGTAGCTCAGGTGGACTTTGTGGATTATTATCCAGAATTAGAGCCTATTATCGAGGCCTATCTGCATGACAAGCGTCCGCTAGACAAGGCGGGTGCTTATGGCTTTCAGGAGCTGGATCCTCGCTTTATCCGCTCAATTACAGGTGATATGCACACCATCATCGGCCTGCCTGTCGCTGAGACCAGCTATCGGATTTTTAGAGATAGCAAAGGAAAAGAGTAGGGATTTGATTCTATTCTAAAACATTAAAAATCTCCCCGCAAGTGGCTATCCACTTTCTTAGGGAGATTTTTTCTATGTTTTGAACTTGGGACTGGATCCTAGATGTTTACATCGCTCCAGCTAAATGGCGTGTAGCCAAGCAACTCAATCCCGTCAATTTCAACGGATTTAATAATTTCTTGAACGTTGTCTTGAATGCTCTTAGCTAATTGCGGGTGGTCAGAGACCTCAGAACAAGTCTCAATGACCAATAGAGGCTTGTGGTAGCGCTCATATAGCTCAGACATGGCAATGCGAAGCAGGACAGGTTGTGCCAGACAAGTTTCTACATTTTTGCGGACATATTTGCTGGTAAACAAATCCTGGATATTTTCCGCCGCATAATGTGAGAAGGCAATAAAGTCCACGACTCCTTCTCTTAAGGCGAAGACATCCTCTTCCGTAATGCCCAGATCCAGCTGATTTCGCTCAATGTAGCGAAGGAAGTGGTTTGGATAGTGGCCCTTGGTCTGCACATCTGTAAAAATGTAGTTTTTACGTCTGTTCAGCTCATGGCCCAAGGCATCGGTAGCTGAGTGATTTTCTTGGTGGGAATCACTATTGATGGTAATCAAACTACCAAATTGGAAGGTTGGATTGATGGTTTGACCGAGCTTAACCACGTTTGCGGATGCGATTAGCTGATGGTGAGCAGCCAGCCAGATTTGTTGCTCCTGGTTTTCCGTGCTGTCAAAGTGTAGCCCAGCGCCCAAGAATGGCAAATAGGAAAGAGCGCTCATTTCTTTAAAGGTAATCCAGTAAGTGACTTTTTCTTTAAAGTGGGTCAAAACGGCTTCGCAATACTTTTCATACATAGCAATCATTTGCCGGCTTTTCCATGCGCCGTATTTTTCATACAAATGAAGCGGAAAATCAAAATGAGACAGGCTTACAATTGGTTCGATGTCATTTTCGAGAAGTGCATCGATAATTGACTCATAGAAAGCAAGGACCTTAGCATCGGGTCTCCGCTCTTCTCCTGTCGGGAAGAGGCGAGTCCATGAAAAGGACAGCTGGTAGGTATTGAAGCCCATTGTTTTAATTTTTTTAATGTCTGCCAGATAATCCTGTTTGCTGGAGCTTTGTTTGAATAAATCGTAGGCTCCTAGGGGAATTGTTCGATAGTCAACTGTTCCGTCCATGACAGAGAGACGATAGTCTTCACCATACTGGGGTAGAATGTCGGTGATTCCTAGACTTTTACCATTACTTGATAGAATATTTCTAATCATATTAGTTCCTTTCAGTATTCATTCGCTGCTTGTTCTGAGCTTATTTTTTCTGTCTCTTAGTAATCATGGCCAAGGTTGATAGATTCTGTGTGACAGTGGTGAACTCAGAAGCCATGCTTTGCGATTGATATACGGCAGCAGACAGACTGATCGAATGGGCTCTCTCTGCACTGATTGATTGTTCAATGATCATTCTTTGTGACTGTGATTCAGCAATAGATAGACTGATTGAACGCTCTCTTTCCACGCTGATTGATTGCTCAATGGCGATGCTTTGTGATTGCGATTCCGCGATAGACAGGCTGCGTGACTGTTCTTGCTCTAAGCTGATAGACTGCTCGATGATCTTACTTTGGGCTTCAGATTGGGCAAGGTAAATGCTGAATGAATGATCCTGTTCGACGCTGATTGATTGTTCAACGGCTCTGCTGAGGATTTTAGATTCTGCAGTAGATAAACTAAATGATTGTTCTTGCTCCAAGCTGGTAGATTGCTCAATAGTATCTCTTTTCGCTCTTGATTCCGCAGCTGCCAAACTGTATGAATATTCTTGTTCCAGGTTGCGAGATTGTTCCACCGCCGCATGTTGTGATTGTGATTCCGCGATAGACAGGCTAAGGGATTGTTCTTGTTCCAAGCTGATAGACTGCTCTACGGCTACGCTTTTCGCTTGTGATTCCGCGATAGACAGGTTAGTAGATACTTCATTTTCTAGGCTGATAGACTGTTCAATAGCGATGCTTTGAATTTCATTTTCAGTAACAGATAGGCTTAGCGATGCCTCGTTTTCAGCACTGATAGACTGTTCAATTGCTCGACTTAAGGCTTCGGATTCCGCCACAGACAGGCTGATAGACGCTTCATTTTCTGCACTAATTGATAACTCGATCGCTTTACTTAGTGCTTCAGACTCTACGATAGATAAGCTTGTAGATACTTCGTTTTCTGTAATAATAGACTGTTCAATAGCTCTACCTAAGACTTGGGATTCTTCAACAGACAAGCTGATAGACGCTTCGCTCTCTGCGCTGATAGATTCTTGGATGGCAATGCTTTGAGAAACAGATTCCGCCACAGACAGGCTAAGAGATGCTTCGATTTCCGCACTGATTGATTCTTGAATGGCAATGCTTTGAGAAATAGACTCAGCAGCAGACAAGCTTAGCGATGCTTCGATTTCTGCGCTGATAGATTCTTGGACTGCAATGCTTTGCGAAACTGACTCTGCTACAGATAGGCTAGTAGATGCTTCCAATTCCGCGCTGATTGATTCTTGGATAGCAATGCTTTGAGATACAGATTCAGCGATAGATAAGCTGGTAGATGCTTGGATTTCTGCGCTGATTGATTCTTGGATCGCAATGCTTTGTGACACCGATTCCGCCACAGACAGGCTCTTAGACGCTTCGATTTCCGCGCTGATCGATTCTTGAATCGCGATACTTTGAGAAACGGACTCTGCTACAGACAAGCTTAGCGATGCTTCCAATTCCGCGCTGATAGATTCTTGGATGGCAACGCTTTGAGAAACAGATTCAGCTACGGACAAGCTCAGTGATGCTTCGATTTCCGCACTGATCGATTCTTGAATGGCGATACTTTGCGAAATAGACTCAGCAGCAGATAAGCTTAGCGATGCTTCCAATTCTGCACTAATAGATTCTTGGATGGCAATGCTTTGAGATACAGATTCAGCGATAGATAAGCTAGTAGATGCTTCCAATTCTGCGCTAATGGATTCCTGAATTGCGATACTTTGAGAAACAGATTCAGCTACGGACAAGCTCTTAGACGCTTCCAATTCTGCGCTAATGGATTCCTGAATCGCGATACTTTGAGATACAGATTCAGCGATAGATAAGCTGGTAGATGCTTCGAATTCCGCGCTGATTGATTCTTGGATAGCAATGCTTTGCGCCACAGACTCCGCCACGGACAAGCTCAGTGATGCTTCAATTTCCGCGCTGATCGATTCTTGGATAGCAACACTTTGAGAAACAGACTCTGCAACAGATAGACTAGTAGACGCTTCGATTTCCGCGCTGATCGATTTTTGGATGGCAATGCTTTGCGCCACAGAATCAGCAGCAGATAAGCTCAGCGATGCTTCGTTGTCCGCACTGAGAGACTCTTCAGCGGACATGCTTTGAGATACAGATTCGAAAATTGATAAGCTCAGCGACGCTCTATTTTCTTCAAGGATTGATTGCTCGAAGGCATGGCTTTGCGCAATTGACAAGCTAGCAGAAGTATCCGTTTCTTTGCTGTCAGATTGCCCAACTTCCAAACTTTGTGTCTGTGATTCGGTTACTTCCAAACTACGAGAGGCCTTTTTACTTTCTATACTTAATGATAGAGATATTGAATCAGCAGTGCTCTTCAAGCCCCTCTTTTTCATAGAATCTGAAGAAATGCTTGTCTCAGCAGATTCTGTCGTGCTGGCTGCCTGGCTTTTCGCTGCCATTTTTTCCTGCTCCAGACTAGCTTCACTTTCTACAGCTGGAGATTCGTCTACTTCTTCTCCACCGATATTCATAACATCCAAGCGGTCGTAGTATTGGATCGATTCCAAAGCTTTCTCAATGAGGAAATTTTCTCTATCTTCTGGGTTCACATTGACTTGTGGGTTACTTCCTTCATTGTTATGAACCGCAGAAGTGGATGATTCGTCCTCTTCTCCTTTTATAAGACGCTTAAAGCCACCTAAAAAATTACGAAACATACCTTTGTTCTCTTCATTATTTGGCATGGACATACTCTCCCTAATTTTAGTAATAATACTATTATAAAGGCTAGTAGAGCATCTGTCAAAATTTATTGCATTAAAATGAAGATTTCTAAAAGTAAGGGTTTTCTTGGAATTTTATAAGAGTTTTTCGCCGAATTTTATCCATCTTTGCTCTCTTTTTTGAAGGATTTGAAGTCGATAGAAACAATATCTTCGAAATAATGATATAATATGAGAAGTTATGATTGTATTCCGTTCATTTAATGTTTACCGGAGAGAAATAGTTATAGAGGAAAGACAAAGAGATGAATAAAAGTATTGTAATTTCAAATCTTAGAAAGAATTTCAAAGGAAAAATTGCACTCCAAGATATAAATCTTTCAATTAATAGTGGAGAGATTTTTGGGTTTTTAGGTCCATCTGGCGCTGGTAAAACCACAACAATAAATATTTTAACAGGGCAATTATCACCAGATGAAGGCACTGTAAAAATATTAGGGGAAGATTGTACTCAATTAACATCCGACAAATTTCTAGAATTGGGAATTATGAGTGATAATGTTGGTTTTTATGATAGATTATCACTCTATGATAATTTAATATTTTTTGCTAAATTTCATAATGTAGAAATTTCTTATCTCGACAGTTTACTTAAGCGGTTGAAACTATATGACGATCGATTTAAAAAAGCAGAAAAACTATCTACAGGGATGAAGCAACGAATGTTATTAATCCGAGCAATTTTGCATTCCCCACAGCTAATCTTTTTAGATGAACCTACTTCAGGAATGGATCCTACCCTGTCTCAAATAGTTCATGACTTATTATTAGAAATTAAAGAGGCGGGAACAACGATTTTTTTGACAACTCATAACATGGAGGAGGCAACCAAATTATGTGATTCAATAGCTTTGCTTCATAAAGGTAAAATAATAGAAAGTGGTTCCCCTCATGACATTATCGATAAATATAGCCAGACAGATAAGGTAAAAGTCACCTATTTTGATGGGAAAGAAATTATTGTTCCAAAGGGAGAAGTTTCAAAATATTTAGGAAAGAATGTAAAAACGATCAATTCTCTTGAAACGAACCTTGAAAGCATCTTTATTCAATTAACAGGAGAAAAACTATAATATGTTTAATCGATTTTTTAGTTTGTTGTGGTTACGGTATCGCTACCTTCTTAATAATAAAATGATTTTATTTGTATGTGTGTTTACACCAATTGTAGACTTTTCCGTTTTAAACTTTGTACCAGATGTTCGTGGGTCTATATTTTTAATGAGTATGGCGGTTATTACGATTTATAGTCTAACTGCTGGAACCTTTACAACATTGATTATAAGCGAGGAAAAAGACAAAAAGAACCTCAGAACATTAATTTTAACGGGGGTCACAACACCTGAGTACATTTTATCGACGATTTTATTTCCTTTACTGTTTTCAATATTAGGGGTCTGTATTATGCCTATTGCTTTTGCTATATCCATACCTCACATTGGGGTATACGCATTAGTAACTTTCTTAACGATTACTTGCTTTATTTTTGTCAATTTAGCGATAGCACTATTCTGTAAAAATCAAACACAAGCGTCTGCTGTAAGCTTGATTTTCTACCTGCTTATAATGTCCTTACCTCTATTTTTAAGTGTTAATAAAGTTGCAAAATTATTAACAGATTTTTCACTATTAGGAGCACACAATCAGTATTTTAACAGTATGGCTACCTTTAGTCTTTTGACACCTCAATTCTTTGCACTTATCATTTGGATTGTGGCAATGCTTGTACTTGTATATATAGGGTTTGGATGGAATCGTAAACATTGAGTTTGACTGGCTGTTTAAAAGCTAGATAAAAAGCTTCACAATTCCTACAGTGATTTTTCCCACTATAAAATTATAGAGCGCTAAGAAGACAGTAGATTGGATTCTACCGTCTTTTTATATCCGAACATCTAAATTTATTTCATAAAGAAGCAGAGTTTGAATTGCAATACAATATCGCATTTAATAAAAAGAAAAAAAGCCTTTGAAATCAACGTTTCATAGGCTTTCTTTATCTCAATTATTTTACCTCTGTAAGCGTAATATGTAATTTAGCAAGTTTCATGATGTACAGAAACGTTGATTTTATGGGCTTTTCAATCTTTCAATTATTGATGAAATAGGGTGATTTTGACCTTGCTTTAGTTTTAATCAGACAAAAATCAGATAAAACTTTAGTTCTTGGTCATAAAATCACCAAGGTTTTTAATTTTTTGTTTGATGATATGATATTGTTCAGATGATGTTCTAGGAAGAACATATTTTGTTGAACGTCCCTTGCCAATTACCTCTATATATTGCTTGCTTTGAAGAGTTTTTAAGTTTTCTCTGAACTTATATTCTGTCATCAGATTATTCTCAATAACATCGTTTTTGCTAATGCTTTCATTTTCGATTATGTACTTGAGAATAGCTCTTTCATCTTGTGTTACATCTTGGTATGAAGACAACAAGTCCACTTTCCAAATGGTTACGATAGTACTATCAAAAGTAGTTGAAACTTCGGGAATTTTCAATTTGTATTTTTCTGACACATCAAAGATTTTTGGCCCGCCTGAGCCAGCCTTCTCAGACATTCCGATTCTTCTGAATAGCGATGAAATTGTACCGTTTCGTGTTTTTGACGTACCGCCATGTATAAACTCAGGAATAGAAATTTTCATTTTTCCTGGATTCTTAAATTCATAAAAATCATTATATGCGGTGATAACGATAGGTGAGTCAAAGTCATAGTAAGCGTGCATTAAGCAGTTTACTAGTGCTTCACGTATAGATTCAGATAAATCTTTTTTAAATGGTAAACGATGGGCAGATTTATCATTGAGTTCGAACCTATCGTTGGTAGTTGCAGTTAATTTCTTGTATGCTAAATTAAAAAAGTCATACATGTTCAAATCAGGGTACATCATGTCCCCTGTTGAAATCCTATCATTCCACCTAGTAGAAAGTGAGTTGTCCTTTTCAAAGTAGTCTAATTGAAATTTAGGATACCTAGATATTATGGAGTTGTATTTCCCGAAAAATAGTAACCCTCCTGCAGTCAACTTATAAGAGCCATCTGTTCTATCCTTCTTAAAAACACCAATTTCAGTTAAGAAGTCCCTAAGTGGCATATTGGTGTACTTAGTGTTCCCGCTTAATTCGATTAGGAGTTTTTTATACTCTTCGATTGATTCAATATTGAGGTCACTTTCGTCATAGTTAGTTAGGAGTTCGCCATCAATATCATCATGGGAGCTTGCCATGAGATACTTTAGCTCTTCTTTATCAAGTCTAACATCACCTTCCCCTAACCTTTTATAAGATTCTCTAAAATCATTTTTAAGATGGACAGGTTTTTGGTCACTACTGGCTTCTCTAATCGTTATTACCATAAGTTGACGATTTTTATCAGGAATATCAATGTACTCAATATCATTATCGGTTAGCAAATTACAACTTACTTTTTTTCTATTAGAGACTAGATTAAACAAGTCATTCCTAACTTTTTCAGGATTCATAACTCCCTGAAAAGGGTCTTCATTATTTTCATCTACTCCCAAGACAACTTTTCCACCATTGGTGTTTGCGAAAGCAGAATAGGTCTCCCAGAAAGAATCAGGAAGTGCTTTTTTAGCTTTTTTGTACTCTAAATCATTGCCTTCAATTTTTAATTCCACACTTTTTCCTCCTAACTTAAAAAATCAAATTGCAGGGTATCACGCGAAAATCACGCGAAAAAAATTTTTGATAATACTCAATTTTGCTTGATTTTAAAGCATTTTTGAGTAGTTCGTTTTAAAAAGATATCGAAAATCACGCGAAAGTCACGCGAAAACCACGTGATTATTTCTCCGCCCAGTCAGTCCAGTCATCAAAGGTCGTATTATTGTATAGTTCTATCAGTCGTGGTCTGACAGATTGGATAATTTCAACTAATTCATGCCCTTCATGAAATTGTGAAAAAGGCATACCAACTGTTGCTTGGGACATATCTGAAAGTAATTGCCTTGTTGCTTGGCTATCTGCAAGTGTATTGATTAGAAAACCGAGTAGGTAATTGGAATCATAGCTAACTTCTACACCTGCTGATGGCGAATCTTTAATCAGGCGTTCATAGCCCTTTTTAATTTCTTTTTTGATTTTATCTTTGGAAAGGATTTCTAGATTTCCGATAAAATCATATGAAGTATAGATTTGGTTAGCAAAGTAATCAGAAAGTTCGTTGATTTTAGTATCATCAAGTCCGTCTTGCTGGCTTAAGTAGGTTTTGGCTTCCTTCCTAATTGTGTCCCTCAGCGTATCATAAAGCATTTCAAAAAAGATATCATCTAGGTAGCCTTCTTTTGGGTATCCAAATTCATTTTCCCAGTCAGGATTTTCAAATGTTCCAATGGTTACTCCCCCACTTCTTGTGACCGATTGTATTGGATTTGTTTTTATTCTAAAAAGCTCTTCTTTTATTTTTAATGGAGTATCAGGATACTCATCTAGGAATGTGCCATAACCAAGTTTTCTAAGGTAAAGTTCAATATATTCTTCCAATTCTCCGTAGTAAAACCAACCTACGGGTTTTCCATAGATTTTTGACACTTTCTCTAAAACTTCAAGAGGAGCTAAGTTATCTCCTCTTACATATGCGTTAATCGTTGATTTTTTTAATCCAAGACGGTTTCCAAATTCAGTAAAAGACAAATTTAATTCATCTTTGACTTGTCTTAATCTTTGACCAACAGTCTTTTTATCAGGTTTAAGTATTTCAAACATAGGTTACCTCTCAGACTATTATAACACAGGTATTTATAAAATCGTACATTTTTTGAGAAAAACGCTTGACTCCGTGTATGATATCGTATATAATTATTGATGAGCATTAAGGTTGCTCAAAAATTTTACACCAAACGTACATAAAACCGTACATGCGTGTTAGAGAGGAGCTAACCCAACAATCAAAAAAGAAAGGAAGGTACAAAAAATCCTTGAACAATCTGGTACATCGTTCAAGGACAGTAAATCTAATTGCTGTGATTATACCAGATATTTCGGATAAACGCTAGTTGAATGCAGAATCAGAAAAGAGGGTAATTATGAATTTAACAGGTATGGAACTACAAATGGTAGAGTGGGTAGCCTACTCACCAGATACACAAGAGAAAGTCTTAATCAAACCAGAGGATTGTAAAGATTTGAATGACAGAGAACTCTATCGCCTTATCAAGGATATGGGATTTGAGCGATTGATTGAATCTAGTTCTTTGCAGATTTTGAACGACTTTCTTAATCAGAAAATACAGGTAAACTAATGAGTAAATACGATTATCAAGAAGTTGTAGATAGGGTTGATGGTCTCAACTCAGTCTCAACATTGAAAAAGTGGCGGTTAAAGATTGAAAGTCTAACTGGTACTCAATTCAATGAAAGTAGAGTGAGAACGGGTCGAAAATCTTATTCTAAAGTTTATCTTTTTACAGAAGATGACCTAAATCATTTTCAAGCGATTGCTGATAAGAAGTCTTCGTTGGGGCTGGAAAGAGCAATTCTAAGTGTTTATGGGTTTTCTAAAGAAAATGATTATCAAAAACCTATTAGAGAACTTGTTGATGAGCTAGAGGTCTCCTTTAAGGAAATCCGAGAAGATTATCGAAGGAACCTAGCAAAGTTGAAACAGGAGTTAGAAGTGCTTCTGGATAGAATCCAGACCTTAGAGAAAGAGACTGAAAAGAAATCATTTAAGAGACTTAGCTTCTTTCATCGATGAAGACGGTTCGCCACCCCACCACTGGGCGAGTGGTCAACACGGTAGCCCAGAGCAGGTGGGAAAGGTGGCAAACGGCTGAACTCGATTTGACATTTGCACCCCAGTCCCTATTAGGGGGTGCACACATACATAAAATGTGGTCAAATTCCTTGATACGCAAGGGGTTCAGTGATTTGAAGCAAATTTCACGAAAAAAACATTTATGAAGCCTATGATATCAACGGTTTACGATTGATTTCATGTAGGCGTAGCTTTTATGAATAGGAGAAAAAACATGACAAAATTTAACTTAACAGACGAAACTATAAAAGTTGGCGACTTGAAATTGGATAAATCACAATTTGACATTCCAAAGAAAGTGACCATCCTTTCTTCACGAGTTGCACCAGTCTATAAAAATGTCAATGGCGAAAGCATTTCGACAGATGAAGTAGCTAAAATTACTTGCTCTGTACAAGATACAGACAAAATCCAAGCCTTGAAAGACCTGGGCTATTCCCCTGATGACCTCAAGGGTATTCGCTTGGAGATTGTAGACAACCTTGACAAGTTGGCTAAATCCGTTGAAAAGGATGAGCTGAACTCACTTGTAGTAGAACTTGTCAATCCAGAAGTCCACCTTAGTTGGCGAGCTAATAATAATGGTGGTGGAAATTGGGGAGGCTTAAAACTAGTGGCAACTGATATTAAATTTATTGGAGCCTAGACATGGATAACTCAGTGATGTTAGACTACTTAGCCGTAACGATTAAAGGCTTAGCTCCAGATGATGTCATTGAGAAAATCCTCATTCTTCCTAAAGATAAGTTTGTTCTCAATGAATGGGGGATAAACAAGTACCAAAGGCATTATGCCTTCTCAGAGATAAAGGTTTACTTCAATAAAGACTGGGAATCAAAAATGGGAGTTTTTATCGAACTGAGAGGGCAGGGGTGCCGTCAGTATGAAGAATACATGGAAAGCAATGTCAATAACTGGGTAACCCTGATGAAACGCATTTCTGAATGCCATAGTAACTTTACAAGACTAGATATCGCCAATGATATTTTTGATGATAGCCTATCCGTCCCGCTTATTTATAGTTATTGTAAAAAGCAACTCTGCATATCAACCGCTAAAACCTTTGATTACCATGAAAAGAGTATTCTTGAAAATGGTGAAAAGGTTGGTGAAATGGTAACGATTGGTGTTAGAGGTACTCAGCAATGGTGCATCTATAATAAGCTATTAGAACAAAAACTGGATAAAGATTTACCAGAAATGCCCTCATCATGGACAAGAGCAGAGCTTAGATGTTGGCAAGAAAAGGCAAACTTACTGGCTCAACAGATAAAAAAAGGACGTCCCCTTAAAGAGATTTACTTTGAAGCGATTAATGGACACTATCGCTTTGTCAGTCCGAGAGATAAGGATTCCAACCGTTGGCGAAGAAAAAACGTAAAATGGTGGAATGACTACTTAGAAACACAAGAAAAGACAGTCTTAAGTGTAAAGCGGACAAAACCCACCCTAAAACGGTCTGAGCTATGGACAGAGAAGCAAGTCTCACGAACACTTGGAAAACTCTATGTAGCAAAAGCAGAATCTTACGGACAAGAAAAGGCAAATGGCTATATTCAACACTTACTTGAGATTGGGATATCCAAACTAACGGAAACAGATGAGACTGATATTCAGCAGTACAAACAAGAGCAACAAAGCTCAGCCTATTGGGGCATAGGAAAAGACGACCTGTAGCAAACTACAAATCGCCTTTCCAAAAATAACTAACTTGATTATAACCAAAATAGAAGGAGAATTCAATGGCAACATTAAAAACAGAACATGATTTTGACTTGACCCGTAACTGGTACCGTAAATCCGTCTTTCTAGATGAACTCTGGCATGGCATGACCGTTGCAACGCTCAATAGCTATATTCGTCAGATGAAGGACAGCCCATACTCTTTCGGTATTAAAGGAACACATGGCAATGTCTTTATTCACTCAGAAGTCTTCGTGGCATGGTTTGACTACAAAATTGCCAATCAATATGTCGCAAAGATGGCGTAGGTAATACCTATGAGAGATAATAGTTCAAGAGTACTCATCATCAGTTCTTGGCGAACAGACCCTTATAAAGCAGGCAATGTCTTGGTGAAGTTCGCTATGCGATTTACCCACCCTATTACTAAAAAATCTCACAAGAAATACCTTTCTACAGGTGCTGGTAAAGGGTGGTTTACCACTAAGGCAAGACCAAGTAAAAAGACATCTTCTGGAAAAGAACGTCTTTTGGTCAGCGATATTAAAAACTCACAATTGATTACACAGGTCACGCAAGAACTGAACAAATTAGTTGATGACTATATCGCTGAGGTAACAGGTATTAAGCCTAAGAAAGCCAAGAGACTTTTAACCCTAGAAGAAATCGCTAAGCCCTATGATGAAGATGGAAGTCTTTATGGTAAAGCCTTTAAAGCATGGTATGAAAGGGTCAAACCAGCCAATAATACTCTTAAAACAAGGGTTACTATCTATAACCGCTATATCGTGCCTAATTTTGATACCAGAATGTCTATCACAAAATTTGCCTCTATGACAGAGGAAATTCAAAATCTAATCAATGCTTCTTCCATGCACATGGCAAGAAACCTGCATATTTATCTTAAGATGGTTTTTGATTGGTCAGTCGAAAACGGACAGATTACTCTTACACAAGACCCGATTGCCAACAATAAGGTTAAAAGGCGGGTTCTGACAAAGAGTGAGGAGCAAAACAAGAAACGTGAAGATATTGCAGAAAAATACCTAGAAGCAAGTGAGGTTAACTACGTTCTCCGACTGATAGAAAGCTGGACTAACCGTCCTGATAATCAACTTATCGCAGATGTGCTGAGAATGATTTTTCTAACAGGTATGAGACCAAGTGAAGTTCTGGGTTTGAATGAGGATATGCTTGATTTTGAGGAGAAGTGGATAAAGGTTCATTGGCAGAGGGCAAGCAAAAATAAATCAGATGAGGTAATGGAAGCACTTAATCTTGACGGAAAGGAACGCTACCGAGCAGACCTTAAGACCAAGGAAAGTGTCCGAACGATTCCAATGAGTCCTGAGGTAGAGAAAATTTTGCGACATTATATAGACAGAAATAAGTTTCAAGCTCAATTTAACCCTACTTATCAAGACCTAGGCTATCTCTTTACCAGAACCTATATCAGAACAGGTAATCGGCAAGGCTCTCCGCTTTATCATAATGAACTCTCACAATTCCTGAGAGGTGGTTCTAGTCAGTCAGCAAAATATAATAAAAAATCTGGTAAACCCTATAAGGACATAGATAGCTTCCTAGACTTTGGCAGACCGATTCATGTTATCCCTCATATGTTCCGCCATAGCTTTATCTCCATTATGGCTAGCGAAGGTATAGACCTCTCCACCATTCGAGAATTTGTTGGACACTCGGAGGATTCCAAGGAGATTGAGCGTGTCTATCTCCATGTGATTAAAAAGCAAAAAGACACCATGAGAGGAGCTGTAGAAAGGCTGGAAAAATTGATTAATAATAAGAACTAAGTGTGGAAAGGAGGATACTGCCTCCTTTTCTATTTGACATAGATATTTTTTTAGGATATAATTTAGTCTGTAATCAGACCAAAAGAGAGGTAAGGAATTATTTTGGAAACAGATTTTATGAAGCAATTATCAGTACAAGAGAAAGAATTCTCATCTCTTTATCGTGTCATGGCTAAGAATTTTGGGCTATCTGAGAGTAGCGTGTGGGTCTGTTATTTTTTATTAGTAAATAGTGGTGATATCACTCAGCAGGACTTGGTTGAACAGATGATGTTCCCAAAACAAACCATTCACTCTTCGGTAAAAAAGTTGAGTGCTGACCAATATGTAAGGGTGACGCCACTACCAAGTTCTCGTAAGAGCAAGAAATTGTCCTTGACTGAAAAAGGCAAAACTTATATAGAGATGACCGTTGCTAAAATGGTGGAAGCAGAAAAAGAAGCAATAAGGGCCATGGGGCAAGAGGATATGCAAAAATATGTTGAACTTCAAGGAAAATATCTAACTCTTGTGAAGAATGAATTTACTAAAGCTGAGCTGTTAACTTTAACTGACGATATGGAGAATAATTGATGGAAACAGATAGTATTGAAATTTTTGGTGCTAAAGAGCACAATCTAAAAGACTTTGATGTGACGATTCCTAAGAATAAGCTAGTGGTTTTTGCAGGTGTTTCAGGTTCGGGGAAGTCTTCCCTTGTCTTTGATACGCTAGCAAGAGAAAGTAGTAGACAGTGGCAGGATAGTTATCCTCTCTTTTTACGGAACAAGCTACCTCACTATGAGCGTCCTCACGTAGACGAAATTAAAAATTTACCCCCATCTATCGTTGTCGCTCAGAAAGCTTTAAGGACTAATACTCGTTCAACAGTCGGGACGGCTATGGACATTGCTCCGCTTATTCGTCTGCTGTTTTCACGGGTTGGTCAACCAAGTGCGGGTGGTTCAATGGCTTATTCTTTCAATCATCCTGCAGGGATGTGTCCTATTTGTACTGGGATTGGGAAGGTTTATCAGTTAATTGAGGATAAGATTTTTGATACCACAAAATCATTGAATGAAGGTGCTATTAATTTTAGCCAATTTTCGAGTGGCTGGCAGGCTTATCTTTACAAAAATAATCCTTTACTTGATGCAGATAAAAAGTTAGCTGATTTTTCTGAGGAAGAATGGCAGATTTTGCGAGAAGGAAGCGATGAAATAGTCAAGGTTGAATTTCGTTCTAATAATACGGGGAGTGTGGACCGTGTTGACTATGAAGGTGTCATTCCGCGTTTCTACCGCCTCTATCTGAAAAGGGATATTTCTAAGCTGAAAAAATCATTGCAAGAAGAAGTGCTATCTCTTGTCATTCAGGTACCTTGTGCCAGTTGTGAAGGCTCAGGACTAAACCCCAAGGCCTTAGCTTCTAAGATAAACGGGCATAATATTGTTGACTATATGAACTTATCAGTCAGTGAACTCTTGCCTTTACTTGAAGAAGTTGATAGTCCTTTAGGTCAATCATTAGTTGCACAAATCAAGTCAGCTATTAAGCGGATGGAGACGGTTGGGATTGGTTATTTATCTTTGTCTCGGAAGACAGAAACCTTATCAGGTGGTGAGATGCAACGGGTCAAGTTGGTGCGACACATCGGTTCCAGCCTAAGTAATGTCAACTACGTTTTTGATGAACCGACTGCAGGTCTGCACCCTCATGATGCCGAGAAAATCGGTCAGCTCTTGTTGGATTTAAGAGATAAGCACAACAATATTTTGGTTGTGGAACATAGCCGACAAATGTTAGCTTTAGCGGATGAAGTCATTGAATTGGGACCATTGGCTGGTCGGGAAGGCGGTAGGCTAATTTTTCAAGGAAGTCTTGTAGAGTTGCAAAAAGCTGACACCTACACAACCCGTGCCCTAAATCAACCACTTAGACTGAATCAAGACCCACTAGCTTGGACAGAATATTTTGCCATCAAAGATGCTACTGCAAATAATCTTAAACAGGTTAATACAAAAATCCCTAAGGGAATCTTGACCGCAGTAACGGGTGTCGCGGGTTCAGGGAAGAGCTCTCTGATTGGTGTCGAATTTATCGAAAATTACCCAGATGCCATTATCATCAATCAAAAACCTATTGGTACCTCCATTCGTTCCACACCAGCAACTTACTTAGGAATAATGGATGAAATTCGAAAATTATTTGCCAAAGCCAACAATGTAACCCCTAGTTGGTTTAGCTATAATTCAAAAGGTGCTTGTCCAATTTGCAAGGGAACTGGAAAAATCGTTTATGACATGGCTTTTGCGGATTCAGTTGAGGTCGTTTGTGAGGAGTGCGGGGGTCACCGTTATAATCCTAAAGCGCTCAGCTATCGTTATCAGAATTTCACAATTGAAGAGATTTTGAATCTAACTGTCGAAGAAGCATTAACAGTTTTTTCTTCGAACGATAAGATTTGTCAATCTCTGTCAGTCATGAAGGAAGTTGGCTTAGATTATCTGACTTTAGGTCAGCCTACAAGTACCTTGTCAGGTGGAGAAGTGCAACGGGTTAAGTTAGCTAGTAAGTTACAAGAGTCAGGACAAATCTTTGTTCTCGACGAACCAAGCACAGGTCTGCATAGTAAGGATGTTGAACAACTGCTTAGTTTACTAAGACGCCTCGTCAATCAAGGGAATACGGTTGTGATGATTGAACATCGCTTAGAACTTATTGCTCAAGCTGATTGGATAATTGATTTAGGACCCGAGGGCGGAAAGAATGGGGGGTATATTTTATTCGAAGGCAAACCAAGAGATATTATCAGTTGTGAAGAGTCTCAAACGGGGAAATATTTGAAAGAAATTTTAAATTTCAGTTAAAATACGTCAATTGCTTCTAATCAGACAAAAATCAGACAAAACCACATTATAAAAACAAAAAAAGCCTAGAAACGTTGATTTCATAGGCTTTTGGTATATTGTCTTACTTAACCTCTGTAAACACAACGTGTTTGCGAAGTTTTGGTGAGTATTTCTTCAATTGAAGACGGTCTGGAGTGTTACGTTTGTTTTTAGAAGTAAGGTACAAGCGTTCACCAGATTCTTTGTGTTCAAGTGTAATATTTACGCGCATGGTATCTCCCTTCTATTATTCAGCTGCTGCAGCTTTAGCGATTTTACGTCCTTTGTAGTATCCTTTAAGTGATACGCGGTGAGAACGTGAGTAATCTCCAGTAGTTTCGTCAAAGTTTACAGATGGAGCTGTTACTTTGTAGTGTGTACGACGTTTGTTTTTCTTCGCTTTAGAAGTGCGACGTGCAGGTACTGCCATTGTTTGTTTCTCCTTTTAGAATGTAATTCGATGCAATCTCATGATTTTCATCAACTTTAACAGTATAACAAAACTTTTTTGTAAAGTAAAGTTACTTGACAGATTTTTTTGATTTTCTTTTGGACAATAGCAAAGCTTTTTAGCAGTTGCATCTATATTTTGGATTATTATTCCAATATTCTGAAAATTTAAAAATTTTCTTCTGTCCAACAGAGCCTAAGTGTGGTATAATAAAGCACAAAGATGACTGCAAAGAAAGGGAAAGATATGACAGATAAATTAGATACACGCCACAGAAGTAAGATTTATGATAGTATGGTCAAATCTCCTAACCGCGCCATGCTTCGTGCGACAGGGATGACGGACAAGGACTTTGAGACTCCGATTGTCGGAGTGATTTCGACTTGGGCTGAAAATACGCCTTGTAATATTCACCTGCATGATTTTGGGAAATTAGCCAAAGAAGGAGTAAAAGAACAAGGTGCTTGGCCTGTTCAGTTCGGTACGATTACTGTAGCAGATGGGATTGCCATGGGAACGCCTGGTATGCGTTTCTCTTTGACATCTCGTGATATCATCGCGGACTCTATCGAAGCTGCCATGGGCGGACATAATGTGGATGCCTTCGTGGCTATCGGGGGCTGTGATAAGAATATGCCTGGCTCCATGATCGCTATCGCTAACATGGATATCCCAGCTATTTTTGCCTATGGAGGAACCATTGCACCGGGAAATCTTGACGGGAAAGACATTGACTTGGTTTCTGTCTTTGAAGGTATCGGGAAGTGGAACCATGGCGATTTGACTGCTGAGGAAGTACGCCGTATCGAGTGTAACGCCTGCCCTGGCCCTGGTGGCTGTGGCGGTATGTACACGGCTAATACTATGGCAACAGCTATTGAAGTTCTAGGTATGAGCTTGCCTGGCTCTTCTTCGCACCCAGCAGAATCTCAAGATAAGAGAGACGATATCGTGGAAGCTGGCCGAGCAGTTGTTCGGATGCTGGAAATGGGGCTTAAGCCGTCTGATATTCTGACTCGCGAAGCCTTCGAAGATGCTATCACAGTGACCATGGCTCTGGGCGGCTCAACCAATGCCACTCTGCACTTGTTGGCCATTGCCCATGCGGCAAATGTGGAGCTGACCTTGGATGATTTCAATGTCATTCAAGAGCGCGTGCCGCATTTGGCGGATTTGAAACCATCTGGTCAGTATGTCTTCCAAGACCTATACAATGTCGGTGGTGTGCCTGCCGTTATGAAATATCTCTTGGCTAATGGCTTCTTGCACGGTGATCGCATCACTTGTACAGGTAAGACAGTAGCTGAAAACTTGGCTGACTTTTCTGACTTGACGCCAGGTCAGAAGGTCATTATGCCGCTTGAAAATCCAAAACGTGCGGACGGTCCATTGATTATCCTGCATGGTAATCTGGCACCAGATGGCGCTGTTGCCAAAGTATCAGGTGTTAAAGTTCGTCGTCACGTCGGACCTGCTAAGGTCTTTGACTCAGAAGAAGCTGCTATTGATGCAGTGTTGGCCGATGAAGTAGTTGATGGCGATGTGGTCGTGGTTCGCTATGTTGGTCCAAAAGGTGGCCCTGGTATGCCAGAAATGCTGTCGCTTTCTTCTATCATCGTAGGGAAAGGCCAAGGAGATAAGGTCGCTCTCTTGACAGACGGCCGCTTCTCAGGTGGTACTTATGGTCTCGTTGTCGGACATATCGCTCCGGAAGCTCAGGATGGTGGACCAATTGCCTACCTTCGCACAGGCGATATGGTCACGGTTGACCAAGATACCAAGGAAATTTCCATGGCAGTTTCTGAAGAAGAACTTGAAAAACGCAAGGCAGAAACAACCATTCCACCGCTTTATAGCCGTGGTGTGCTTGGTAAATATGCCCATATGGTATCCTCTGCTGCTAAAGGTGCTGTTACCGACTTCTGGAAACCGGAAGAAACAGGTAAAAAATAGCCTATATATGACAAAAGAACCCGCTAGTTTTTCTAGCGGGTTTATTAATTTGGATGAATGTTCATCTTCTTATCTAGGACTAATCCCCAGCGCAATTCGTCCAAAGCGGCTGATGCGCGTGATTTTCCACGCGGGCGACCAAGTGACTTCAACGGAGACAGTTTCGATGCCCTCGATTTGCTTCAGGGACTCGACAATTTCAATAGGAACGGTTTCGGTACAGTCGCAGGCTGTATCTGTGAAGGTCATGACAATCTTGCAGTGGCCAGTCTCGTCAAGATTGATTTCATAGATGAGCCCGAGATTGTAGACATCAAGTTCGACCTCTGGATCGTAAATCGTTTCGAGTTTTTTAATTAATTCTTCTTGGATAGCTGCGGCTCGGTCATTGATTTTGATATCGTCTCTCATCATCGGTCCTTCTTTCTCTATAGAATGGTGGTCTTATTTTCTCATAATTCTGACAATTTTTCAAGAAATTCTGGCGAATGAAAACGGATTTAGTCTCTCGGAGGGAATTTTTCTGCTCTAACTCCTCAAAACATCTGATTTATGGTAAAATAATAGATATTATATAGTTGCAGAGGATTAGAAAATGAAATTACAAAAACCTAAAGGAACTCAGGATATCCTCCCTCAGGAATCTGCTAAATGGCAGTATCTGGAGGAGTTTGCTCGTAAGACGTTTAAAAAATACAACTATGCGGAAATTCGGACACCGATTTTTGAGCACTATGAGGTCATCAGTCGTTCTGTTGGGGATACGACAGACATCGTGACCAAGGAAATGTATGATTTCTACGATAAAGGGGACCGTCATATCACGCTACGGCCAGAAGGAACTGCGCCAGTCGTTCGTTCTTATGTCGAAAACAAGCTCTTTGCACCAGAAGTTCAAAAGCCAGTTAAGCTTTATTATATGGGCTCTATGTTCCGCTATGAGCGGCCTCAGGCTGGTCGCTTGCGCGAATTTCACCAAATCGGGGTGGAGTGCTTTGGTTCTGAAAATCCAGCGACAGATGCAGAAACGATTGCTATGGCGGCTCAATTCTTCAAGGAAATTGGAATTGGACAGGTGACGCTGCAGCTAAATAGTTTGGGCAATGCAGCGAGTCGAGCTGCCTACCGTCAGGCCTTGATTGATTATTTGACTCCGCTGAAAGACAGTCTTTCTAAGGATAGTCAGCGTCGTTTGGAGGAAAATCCGCTGCGTGTGCTGGATTCGAAGGAAAAAGAAGATAAGGCAGCCGTTGCGCAGGCTCCTTCGATTTTGGACTTTCTGGACGAGGAGAGCCAGGAGCATTTTGCGGCTGTCCGCTCAATGCTAGAGTCTTTAGGGGTTCCTTATGTCATTAACACCAATATGGTGCGCGGACTGGACTACTACAATCACACGATTTTTGAGTTTACGACTGATGTGGCAGGCAGCGAACTAACTATCTGTGCGGGTGGCCGTTATGATGGCTTGGTTGACTACTTTGGTGGGCCAGAAACCCCTGCCTTTGGTTTTGGTATGGGAATGGAACGTCTCCTCTTGATTTTAGAAAAACAGGGAGCAGCTTTGCCATTTGAGACAGGCTTGGATGCCTATATTGCCGTTCTAGGTGAGGCTGCCAATCGCAGCGCTTTGGAATTGGTGCAAGCCCTTCGGAATCAAGGATTTGCGGCCGAGCGAGACTATTTGGACCGCAAGCTTAAGGCACAATTCAAGTCAGCAGATGCTTTCAGAGCCAAGACCATCATTACTTTAGGTGAAAGTGAGATCGAAAGCAACCAAGTCACTGTGAAGAATAATGAAACTCGTCAAGAAGTAGTGGTTGGACTGAATCAAGTTCAAGAAAACTATCAGGCTGTTCTCGAAAAATTAGGTTGTTAGAGAAAAATTTATTCTTTCTTAAAGGCTGAGCTCTTTAAGGAATCTCAAAATATTACAATTTTGTTACACGGCGAGCAAATAATGTAACAAATTGATAATATTTTGGTATAATGGATATACTCTTACATAAATAAAGGAGAAAAAATGAAAAAATTGATGAAATTTGGCGTATTGCCTGCTTGTATTCTTTTGTTGGGAGCATGTTCGGCCCTGCCAAAACCACAGAAAAAGAACGCTGAAAACGTGAAGACGGAGCAATCTTCGTCTTCTACATCAGAAAAAGAAACCAATGAAAAGCGGATTGAAAAAGATGCAGATATTATCTTGCGTGCAGTCTTTACAGATCACTCTTCAGGTTTCACGACCTTGATGGGAACGTCTGTTGACAAATGGAAGAAAGGTATTACTCAGTCTTACGTTGATGAAAATCTGTCTAAATATACGCCAGAAGAAAACTATACGCTTGACTTGAAGACAGAAAAATTCCCTCCATCAAAAATCTTGGAGCTATTTGACCAAGCACGTTTTAAAGTCTTGGCTACGATTGGCGATGATTTTGAAATTACTAAGGTTGAAGACGATGGAGAAACAGCAACGGTAACATTTAAGAGTCGTGCGATTGCAACACGTGATTTGGCCAATCTAATCAATATGACCAAAGCTAGTCTGTTTGAAAATGGGATTGAAGATGTAAAAGCCTTGGAAGATTCAACGGATCCAGATCTTGAGAAGCGTTTGGCTTTGGTAAATAACTTCCTATTCTACTATGCTTTTGACCGTATGAATGAAGACTTTGGCTACATTGCGCCACGTGAGTTTACAATGGAGTTAACGAAGACAAAAGAAGGTCGCTATATTCTCAATGATGAAAACTTTATTGAATTGCGTAAATCAATGTTTGTAAATGAGTATTCAGCAAATGGTGCGGAAACCCGTAAAGGAAACAAATCAACAGATTCTGGTTCTAAATCTGACTCAAGCTCCTCTTCATCTTCCGATAAATCAAAGATCTAATAGTTTGAAATAAGATTTAGGATCTCATTTATATAGATAACAGGTCTGGGGCTTTTTGTCTCAGACTTTTATTTTTCAATTAGCTTGAATTGACGGAGGATATGAATGAAAACAATTTATTTAAGCAAAAAAGACATGTTGGAAATTTGTCAAGATGGTGATAAGTATTTCTTGCGTTATCCAACTTTTAATATTACCTGCCCAGAAGTGATTAGAGAAATCCCCAAAGAAGCCGCAGATAGCTATATGTCGGGAGAACATACTGGTAAAGAGTTGATGAATTATGCACAATATGGTTTTTGGAAATCTAAAAAGCAATATACACAAGAAGAATCTGGTAAGCTCTTCATCGAAAATCATCCTTCCTTTATTTTGAAAAACCCTGAAAATAGTCGTTGTCTTTTCACAGCAGAAGAATTTAGGCAAATCGTCACCCAAGCCATTGTTTCAGAACTGGAACCTAGCGAACTTGACGCTATTGGTATAGCTGATAGTCATTTAGAGCTTCTTCTGGTGGATCCAGTTGGCTGGGAGGAAGAGATAGAAGCAGTCCATCTGGAAATTTTGCAGGAAAAACTCAACAACTATATTTATTTCCTCGAAAGCAAACAGTATGTGGCACGATACGGCGATAAGTTTGCTAAAAAAGTCATCCATATCACTTTCCAGTATTCTCCATCTGACAATGGCTTAGCCTTCCTCGCAGCTGTTCAGAAAGTGTTACAACCAACAGATATGAGTTTGAAGATCGAATTACCAGAGTAAGATATAAAAAGAGAAGATGTTTGTCTTCTCTTCTCTTTTCTAGTATTCTTGAAGTTTTGCAATCTTTTCTGGACCTAATTTCTAATGTGATATAATGTAAAAAAGAATATTTCTAATCAATATTGATAAAATCTGCAATATCCAATTTATTTGGATTTGGGTGGGGATTGTTTTGGTTGTCCCTGTTTTGACGTAATTAACAAATGTTGCTTTTATCCAGTCTAGTGTTTAAAAAATAATATCAGGTATTTTAGCGATGATTGGGAAAGCTGTTGTTTCTGGTTGGAATAATATGGTTAATGGTATCAAAGGGTTATTTTCATGGTAAATGTATACAGAGTTAAAGGACGAGTTTTTAATATCACATTGAATGATAAGGTGGTGCAAAAAGGTTGGTATCTGATTGTGACAGATTTAGGTCAAGAATACCTTGTGCAAAGAAATTATAGTCTATCTTCTAAGAGTTTTTTTAAAATTTATCAAACAGAATATCCATTGTGCAACCATATTTCTGATCGAGGATTAAATAGAAATAAGCGATTGACTAATTTAGGAATAGCAATTGTGCTATCAGCATTTATCCGTTGGTTGACTCCATTTGAATTATGGTTAGGTCCGACAAATCATACGGCAAGTTTAGTTCAAGGTAGTATAAATGTATTGATCTTAGTCCTTGTTTTATTCATTTCATTTTTTTTGGTGTCATGGTATAGGAAAATTAAACTTAAAAATTTTCTTAGAAAACAAAATGCGGATCTAAGCTATCTTGGAAAAGTTAGGTCATTGACTCCATTAAAAACAGTGAAAGAAGGGATTGGTTTTTGGTGATTATGAAAGTGGTTTTTATAAAAATAGTTGCTTATGCATTTTTATTTCTTGTTTTTATTTTTCCAATATTTTTATTTTCTTATTTTGTTCAGTTGAGACTGTTTTTGATTATACCAATTATACTTTATACCATTTTATTTTATAATGGGATTATTATTAATGAAAACAATCAGATTGTAGAATTTGAAATAGAAGAGAAAATAAAGTGATTTTTATTCTTTGGTATATAGGACGAATCAACTTGTTATAGAAGGATTTGCTTTTGTCGTCTGTCTAGGGCTTTATTTTTGCGAAGTAGATTTTCTGTTTTTGTTCTTCTTTTATATGATGACTTCCTTAATATTTACCTTAATAGAATTAAATCATTTAGAACGAAAACAGGCTATTAAACAGCTAAAAGAAAAATCCTGAAAGGTAAAGCAAAATGGAACTGATTATCTAGATCTGAATGGAATGGCATTTCTAAGAAAGACTTAGAGAAAAGCTTGGTTTTAAACTAAAATGCTCTTTAAACGTAAAGAAATGATTTCGGTTTAAATTATAGATGAATAACACAGAATTCAAAAAATATCAGTGAAATGTTTAAAAGTATAAAAACAGAGAAATAACTTTACAAGAATTGAAGGATTTCCAATTTAATCCAAATAATTTTAAATTAGCTCCCTTCTGCCAAAAGAAGTCATAAGTTTGAATAGGAGACAAGATGGATATTTTCGATATTGTTCAAGATGGAACATATAATGAGTTTATAGAAAGTTACAATGGAGACATAACACAAATTGATAAATATACAAAACTTAATTTGTTATGTACGACTATGCTTAACAATAATTTACCGGAAGAGAAATTGAAAATTATTAAATATCTGCTGTCTGAGAAGGCAGAGATAAATTTTTTGTCAAAACAAGAAAACAGAAATGCTCTTCATTATTTCTTCCAAGCTAATTGGCGACCTAAAATAGCATATGCATACGAGGTGGTGAAATTACTTGTTGGGGCAGGAATAGATGTAAATGCAGTTGACAAATTTGGTTCTATTCCGATGACTTACTCAGTAACGTTATTAAAATTACCAACGGATGAGTTAGAACCTCTATATAAGCTTTTACTAGAGGCCGGTTCGGATTATAAGTTAAAAAATAAATCTGGGAAATCGTGTCTAGACTATGCGGAAGAATATTCATGGAGAAGTAGTCTGCTTGATATTATAAAGGAGTATGAAGATGGTAGAAATTAGTAACAATGATTTTGGTGGTTTTGTCGTTTCAAACAATATTCTTGATGGAAAAGCTATTCGCTATTCTTATCGCGAGGAATCTGCTATTCCACAATTAAATGGCTGGACACTGTTATCAATCGAAGATGATGAAGCTTACCTAGCTAATTCAAAAAATTTCACAATTTTAGGAGCAAATAGCATTGTAAAAATTGCTCCTGTTATGCTGGAAATTTTTGAAGCCCCATACGGTACAGACTTATGCTGGCTATATGAGGAAGGCGTTCATGTAGGATTTTATGATTTGGTGAGAGATAGAAAAACAACAATCGAAGAAATTGTTAATTGAGTGTCATTTGTATCTCGTCTAAGCCTTTATGATGTAGAGTAAGAGAATTTGTCAGCTAAAGTAGAATAGCTTTTTGAAAAAATCGCAAGCTGAATGCTGGAGTAATTGAGGAGTTTTAAATGGCATTAAACAAAGAAAAAATTCAGGAAAATTTTGAGGAATTTATGTTTTATATTGATGATACCTTGGCTGATATAAGGCAAAAAGCCAGCCAGCAAGGTTATCATCTGGATATGAGCTTAGAGAGCTTGAAAGATTTGGCGAAATTCGTTCGAGAGAATGATTTCAAAAACGATCCTGAAAATATTGATGATTTCTTTAATAGCTGGGTTTATCTTGGTGAGGTTTTCCGTTTACAAGCCAAAGGAGCCTACTGGAAAGTTGGTACTGAGAATCCGAAAAACTTAAATTATGGATTAGAGTATTTGACGGGTTATAATACAATTGGTTCGGAATTTATTCCGTTATTAATTATGAATAACTTTACTTTAAGTTCACCTGATAGGTTAAATAATAATTTTTTCTATGAATTAGTATTGAAACGTTTAAATCCTAAACCAATCAATCTAGACCATCTTCCAACTGAAGAGGTGTAAAGTGAAATAAAGGTTGTTTGGCCTTATTAAAGGAGATATAAAATGGCAATACGAGATACTTTAAGTACAGAAAAGGATTATAAAGATGGCCTAATGTCAAATAAAGAGGCATTGCAGTATTTTCAAGAGAAATTAATAAAACTTCAAATTGATTTAGATAATGGAATCGAAAACTATAAGAAGCCAACAATAGAAGTGTATCATTCAACTTTAGCGACTATATTGTCTTATCAGAGAGATATTTTATTTGCAACTTATTCTAGTGGGGCTTCTTTGTTAGTTTTTAAAGAGGAATACATCTCATTTGTGGCTTGTTTAGTTCCAGTATGGCATAAGGGATGGGGATATGAACAAATGGTATGGGCGCTTTCTATTGGTATTCTGTTAGAGATTGATGAGGAGATTTTTGAACAGCTGGTAGATTTGGTAAAAAAAGATGATCCAGAGGATTATTTGATTGACTACCTGATTCAATATCGTCATCCAGCTTGGAAGATTCGGATTAATTATAATTTTCCAAGACCCTATGGCTTTACTAGGAAAATTATTGAAGAAGAGAATTCTGAACAGGCACTTAAACGGTTGCAAGAATATTTGACTAAGAAATGGTATCAAGGGAGTAGAGATGCAGGATGGTATGATTTGCATAAGCAGAATGTCAAAAATCATGTAGGTTATTGGTCTTTTGAATCAGGGGCTATTTGCAAAATTAAAGGTTTGAATTACAAGGAATTGGAAGAGATTCCGTATTTTCCTTATGATTTGGTTGCTGAAAGGGCAGAAGTTTAGAGTATTTTAATTTAACTAATAATAAAGGTATTTGAATAGGTGTTTGTATGACAACAGAAATTCAGCAATACAAAAATTGTACGATATTAAAAAACAATAATGATTATCAGATTCTGTGGAGTAGAGGGAAAGAAGTGCTTAACTTTCCCATTAGTCAGGAATTAGCAGAATGTGTTTCAAAATCAGAAAAAGATTCTTTAGAAGTAATGTTTTATTGTGAACATCATCGTTGGCCAAAGGCAGATGAGTTAGATGATTATAATCAATCGGATACGATTGTACATAGAGGTAATGGATTTATTGTATATGAGACAGACGGCTATTACGAAATTAGCTTCTTTAAAGAAATTGGCGGGGCTATGGGTCCAGAAGTTCGCTATCCTATTACTAAAGAACTAATGGATAAGGCATTTGAATCTTCTAGGGGAGCATATGAAGTCATGACCTATGCTGAAACAGGGCGCTGTCCCCTAAAGCAAGACGATATCGATAGAAACTACATACGTAATCACCCTGAAGCTGTTCTACTAAATATAGAGGATAAACGTGAGTTATTTGATGTTAAAGAGTTTAAATCTCTTGTACAAAAGGCTGTATCTTCAAAACTCAAGCCAACTGAACTTGACGCTATTGGTATAGTTGATAATCATTTAGAGCTTCTTCTGGTGGATCCAGTTGGCTGGGAGGAAGAGATAGAAGCAGTCCATCTGGAAATTCTGCAAGAAAAAATTAATAATTACATTCACTTCCTCGAAAGTAAGCAATATGTGGAGAGATATGGCGATAGTTTTGACAAAAAAGTCATCCATATCACATTCCAGTATTCTCCATCTGATAATGGTTTAGCCTTTCTCGCTGCAGTTCAGAAGGTGTTACAACCTACAGATATGAGTTTGAAGGTAGAATTACCAGAGTAATAAAGGGAGCGGAAACGCTCTCTTTTTGTGGTATAATGGAATATGTGGAGGGTTAGTATGCGTAAAGAATTTCTAGTTTACCAAAACAAAGTATACTCG
>ERZ772764.229-NODE-229-length-41579-cov-9.164194_pt1 | contig 41579 bp, 37 predicted proteins | sample MGYA00512163_ERZ772764 | MGnify/ENA primary metagenome ERZ772764 (study PRJEB29015, sample SAMEA2737903) | human oral metagenome | biome: human oral; feature: human-associated habitat; material: dental | place: China | collected 2094 ... | reverse complement strand
CTATTGCGATCCCAAGGCCACCCACAACCCAAGCCCACGGCGCAACAGTGTACACGAATGCCCCAAAACGGCACCGAGAGGCCGTTTTCGCCAATCTGTGTACACTCCTGCGTCACCGCCAGGGCGGTGACGCCCACGCTGCCAGGGCGGTGACGCAACTGCCCACCCACACGAACTCACGAAGCCTCTTCTAAGACGTAGCCCCTAGCGATTACTCCACGCCCCCTCGCTGTCGGGTCAGACCGTTGGCGTCGGGTCAGTCTGACTCAGGTACGGGGCAGCAGGAACGACCGTCAATCTGTTGGACATCTCGAACGTCTCTGCTGCTGTATCGTAGGGGGTATCGGTGAGGCACAAGAACAGGGTGCCTCGCCCCGATGCCGTGCGCTATAGCCGAGGGGGACGTTCATGCTTCACATACGCTGCGACACACATACGCATACGATCTACTCGCGTCATGCCTACTCCACTGTCGAGGAGAACGTCCGGGCTGCCGCCGAGCTCGGCATAGGGCTCCTTGGCTCCACCGACCACTACTCGTCGATGTTGTTTCCTGAGGTCGAAGGCACGGGGCGGGCACATGTGCATGATCTGCGCGACCATCAGTACTTTATCAACTACCACTGTTGGCCACGCGAGTGGTGTGGCGTACGCCTGCTGCATGGCTGTGAGGCGGACATCGTGGACCTCGAGGGTCACCTCTTTGGCTGGGACGTTGCGGTCGAGCGGGAGATAAACGGCACGCTCCTTCCCGAGTCCACCACGCTCAAGGAGCGCGTGTTCAAAGACTGTGACTACGTGATCGCCTCGGTTCACAACGATGACTTCACCAAGGGCGCGACGCTCGCGAAGACCACCGAGATGTACCTACGGGCGCTCGAGGACCCAAAGGTCCTCATCCTGGGCCATCTGGGACGATCGGGAGTTCCCTTTGACGTTGACGCCGTGCTCATGTCTGCCAGGGAGCATGGCAAGATGGTCGAGATAAACGAGGCCACCCTTGTCAACCATACCGAGGCTGCGGCCTCGTGTCGTGCGATCGCGAGTCGGGCGGCCGAGCTTGGCTGCATGGTCTCGACGGGCTCCGATGCCCACATCAGCTACGACGTTGGTCGCCTTGGGCGGGTGCGCGGCCTGCTTGAGGACCTGCACTTTCCGCAGGAGCTCATCGCAACAACGGACGCGGACAGCTTCCTTGAGGCGCTACGTCGCGCCGTCGTGCCGTGAGTCGCGCGTGACGTGCCCGCATACCCCTGCCTTCGTTGCGCCCCACGCCCTGAGGGGCACGAACGGTCGCGTCGAGCACCCGCCCCACGCCCGCGCCACGGCCCTACAGCCTGATGCGTAGCTCCACGGGACAGTGGTCGCTGCCGTAGACATCATCGAGTATGGATGCCCCCGTAATGCGACCGGCTGCGTCGTCGCTCACAAGGAAGTAGTCGATGCGCCAACCCACGTTTCTCTCGCGGGCGCGCATGCGGTAGCTCCACCAGCTATAGGCATCCGCTCGATCGGGATAGAGCTTACGGAAGCTGTCCGTGAAGCCAGCGTCCAGAAGGCGCGTGAAGCCCTCGCGCTCCTGATCCGAGAAACCAGCGTTCTGGTGGTTGGTGTCGGGGTTCTTGAGGTCTATCTCCTCGTGTGCGACGTTGAAGTCCCCACAGCTCACGACCGGCTTCTCTTTGGCGAGTTCGGCTAGGAAGCTACGGTAGCGCTCGTCCCACAGCATGCGCTCGTCGAGGCGAGCCAGACCGTTCTTCGAGTTAGGCGTGTAGACATTCACGAACCAGTAGCCTGTGAACTCCAAGGCGCAGACGCGACCCTCGTCCTCTGCCACGGGAGATCCTATCTGGCGCACCACCTGCAGGGGCTCCTCCCTGCTGAAGACCGCCGTGCCCGAGTAGCCCTTGCGCTTGGCGAAGCTCCAAGTCTGCACGTAGCCCGGGATGTCAAGGTCCACCTGCCCCTCCTGGAGCTTGGTCTCCTGGATGGCGAAGACGTCTGCCGAGCAGGAGTTAAAGACCTCGGCAAAGCTTGGCTCCTTTTTGAGTACGGCGCGCAGGCCGTTTACGTTCCACGATACGAGCGTGAGCTCGCGCGCGTCGGTGTCTGAGTCGGTCGTGGGGGTACTGGGCGTATCACTCACAATGTCTCCTTCTGCTGGGAAGTTGTGTCTGGTTGACAGGGACGGTCTGGGTGCGCCTGACTTTCCTGCGGCAACCCCGGGCCTCATGCCCTACCGTCTGAGGTCAGGGAGGATCCTCCATCCCTTTGCGTGTGTGGTCTCTCGCACAGGCCATGCCTACGGCTCGATGACGATGTATCCGTCATCACCATCTGCCTCGCGGATCTGGGCCTGAATCGCGGCGGGATCGGGATGCGGGCCAGCGTCGGCGGACCCAAAGAGAAACTCGCGCCATATCGGCAGGTCGCGCATGCCCTGCGCGTGACCTCGGTCGTAGGCCTCGATTAGCCTTGCCGTGCTCAACGTGTCGCTCTCGACGGGCATGGCGTCGGGATAGACGATGAGGCAGCGCCCCTCCCGTGCGAGCCGCTCCACGCGGGCGAGTTCCTCGTTGTAGCGCTCCCAGCGGGTGAGCATGGCGTTGCGCAGATAGGGGTAGTCGCGTGAGACGAGGCTCTGCATGCGCAGCTCGCGCTTGGTGGGGGGTTGCTTGCGATAGCCCTTAGGACGCGTCGCCACAAAGAAGAAACGTCGGTAATCCGCCTCCTCAGCCAGTCTGACAGGGATGCCAGCCCCCTTGCCCAAGCCACCGTCCAGCAGCACCCTGCCGTTTACGGGAAGCGGCTTCATGGCGCCCGGCAGGGTGGAGCTTGCGCGCACGAGGTTGATCATGGTCATGACATCCGGCATGTCCTCTTTGCCAAACGTTAGGGTTCTGCCGGTATCACGTTCGAACGTCTGAATGCGAACCTGAGCGGGGTTTGCGCAAAACGTCTCCCAGTCAAAGGGCAGAAAGCCATCCTCGACGCAACCCGCATAGAGGTAATCGGCATTGAAGAGGCCCGTGCCCTGGGCGATCGACCGTATGCCGCCAATCTGCACGCCCGCTGGCTTCCGAGCGAGAAACGCCGCGCGTGTTCGATGCAGGTCGCGTGAGGTGTAATCGACGGTGTGGCTTGCCCCCGCAGAGAGGCCGCACACGAAGCCGAAGTGGAACTGTTGCTCAAGGAGGACGCGGGCAAACCCTGCCGTATAGGCACCGCGATAGCCGCCACCCTCGAAGACGAGGGCGCAGTCCGATATGTTGGTGTCGAGTGCTGTCATGGGATAAGGCCTCTCTTCCTCTGTCTTGTTGTCTACAGTTTCCCCAATTTCCTCGACGAGGGGGCTGCCGTCTGCGCAAAACCGTCGAATGCCCGCGACGCGCTCGCTCGAGGCGCGGTAGGATACTGGAAGTGAAGGCTATGACGGGAGACGGGTATGGCACAGACAATCACCGACGCGGCTGAGGCGGCAAAGCAACTCAGAGGGAGGGTCGAGCGGGCGAAAGACGTGGTTTTCTTTGGTGGTGCGGGCGTCTCGACGGCAAGCGGCATACCTGACTTCAGGAGTCCCTCCGGCCTCTACAACCAGCACTTCTCGACTAGCTACTCGCCCGAGGAGCTGCTGAGTCACCACTTCTACCTACAACACCCCGAGGAGTTCTTCGACTTCTACCGCAAGATGATGTGCGCGCCCGAGGCCCGCCCCAACCAGGCGCACAAGAAGCTCGCTCAGCTCGAGGCTGAGGGCAAGCTGAGCGTCGTCATCACGCAAAACATCGATGGCCTGCACCAGGCGGCGGGTTCCAAGCACGTGATAGAGCTGCATGGCTCAACGCACCGTAACGTCTGCCAGAGCTGCGGTACCGTCTACTCGCAGGAATGGGTGCTGTCAACTGAAGGTGTGCCTGTCTGTGAGAGTTGTGGTGGTCGCGTGAAGCCCGACGTGGTGCTCTATGAGGAGGCGCTCGACGAGAGGGACATCGTGGCTGCGGTGGACGCCATCTCACACTGTGACATGCTAATCATCGGCGGGACGTCGCTTGTCGTGTATCCGGCCGCAGGGCTCGTGCAGTACTTCTCTGGGGATGACCTTGTGATATGCAACATGGGGGGAACCCCGCAGGATGGTCGGGCAGACCTCGTGTGCGACTGTGACATCGCAGGGGCGTTCGATTGGTAGTGACGGGCATGCGCGCGTGGCTCGCGCCGAATGGGCGTGAGGTGGTCCGGGGCATCGTGATTTTGCGATAGGGGTGTAAGAAGCTACAATCAGTGAGACAATTGTGCTGTTGTGCACGGTGCGCGGCATCCTTGCCCCGGGAGGTTCGACCCATGCTTCGAGAGGATTACTCAATCTGGTGCTGTGGCAGACATGAGCTGTCACTGACGCGTCCGCGCGTCATGGGCATCCTTAACGTCACACCAGATTCCTTCTCGGATGGTGGGGAGAACCTCGATCCCCAGGCGGCCATTGCCCGGGCGCTCCAGATGCTCGATGAGGGCGCCGATATCATCGACGTGGGTGGTGAGTCCACGCGTCCGGGTCATACGCCCGTAGACCCCGAGGAGGAGGGCAATCGCGTCATTCCCGTCATCCGCGGTATCCTCGCGGAGGCCCCCACGGCGATCGTGTCCATTGACACCCGTCATGCCGCCATCGCCAAGATTGCGGTGCGTCTTGGTGTCTCCATCATCAACGACGTCTCGGGCTTTAGTGATCCTGCAATGGCGCGCGTGGCGGCCGAGTCGAACTGCGGCTGCATCATCATGCATTGGAGCAAGATCAGAGGCGTGAGTACCCGTCGTTCCGTGACGCTCGACTCCCCGCGCCTCCGTTCGCGTCGCCCGGTACAGCCGCGCACGGTACCCACCAGCACGCGCCGCTTCACCCTGCCCGAGGAGGCCCCTCTCATGCGCGAGGTCATGGGCTTTCTGGGCGACCAGGCCCGCACGCTCATGCGTGCCGGCGTGAGTCACGATCGCATCTGTATAGATCCTGGTCCTGGCTTTGACAAGTCTGCCGATGAGGACATCGTCATCGAGCGAGCCACGAGAAAGCTCGTCTCCATGGGCTATCCGGTCATCACTGCCCTCTCGCGCAAGCGCTCGGTCGGTGCGGTGTCGGGCATCCGGGAGGCACGGGAGCGGGATGCGGCCAGCGTCGGCATGTGTCTCTCTGCCATAGAGGACGGCTCGCGTATCGTGCGTGTGCATGACGTTGCGGCGACGGTGCAGGCCATCAATGGCTACTGGTCCGTCGCCAAGGCCGACGCGCGTCAGGCCTTCGTGTCACTTGGGTCGAACGTTGGTGACCGCGTGGGTAACCTTACCCATGCGGTCAAGCTCATCAACAAGATTCCGCTTACCCGGGTTGTCTTGGTGAGCCGTGCGTACGAGACCGAGCCGGCCTACAACATCGCGACGCCGGTTGCCAATGCCGTAGCGGAGATTCGCACGGAGCTCCATCCGCTCGTGCTGCTCGATGCCCTGCTCGGCGTGGAGGATGAGCTCAAGCGTGTGCGCGATCCCAAGCTCGCCGGTCACGGGCCTCGCACCATTGACTGTGACCTCGTCTTCGTCGAGGGGGAGCAGCATGCGGGCAAGAGGCTCACGCTGCCCCATCCGCATCTGGGCGAGAGGGACTACGTCCTCGTTCCGATGGAGGATCTCCTGCATGATCCGGTACGCTTCCTGATGCATGCGGGCGTTCCCGTCTATGCTCCAGAGGAGCGTGTGGGCCATGTGGTCTCCGAGCTGGGTGAGCTCGATTGGCGGGAGGAGTAGCGAGGGTCGCGATGGTGCGGCGGCGGTTCAGGTGTGACCGGGTGGGCAGAGCCTGCCGTGCACCCCTACCAGCCTAGCCCTCGCGTTTCTTGGCGCGATGCTCCCATATCTGGTAGATGCCCCGTACGGTGAGGTCGGGATCGAGGGCATCAAACAGATTTGTCGCCCGCGCGATCTCCCGCACAAGGCCCCCAGTGCCTACGATTGGCACCTTGCTCAGTCCGGGATCCTCCGCTCTTAGCTCGCCCACGATGCGCCTGACGAGGCCCTCTGCCTGTGCCGCCGCACCTATCACTATCCCTGACTGCACGGCCGTCTCGGTGTCGGTGCCCAAGGCGTGCGCTGGCACGACGAGGCTCACGCTCGAGAGGCGTGCCGCCTGCGAGAAGAGCGCGCGTGCCGAGAGCATGAGGCCCGGCATGATGGCACCTCCCCGAAAGGCACCGCACCCATCCACGACGTCGATGTTCGTTGCCGTTCCAAAGTCGACTACGATGACCGGCGCCCCATAGGATGCCCGCGCAGCCACTGCGTTGGCGATGCGGTCGGCACCGACCTGGCGCGGGTCTGGCATGGCGATCTTGATCCCGCAGTCGCGCGTCGCATCTACCGTGAGCACGTCCTCTTGCTCGAGGATATGGCCGAGCATGTAGTGCCACTCTCGTGTCAGCACGGGCACGACGCTGGCAATGGCCACGTGCCTCACGTCCGCGAGGTCGAGGCCAAGCATCAAAAAGTAGCCGAAGAGCCTCTCGTGCAGCTCGTCAGCCGTGTCGGTCTTGTCCGATGCCATGCGCCACTGACGCAGGAGCTGTCCTGCCTCATTAAAGAGCCCAAGCGTCGTCTGCGTGTTGCCGATGTCCACTGTAAGAAGCATGCTGGTCTCCAACCAGTGCGGGGCGCCACGTGCCGGCGCCAGGTGATCAAGAGCGCTTCTGTTTTGCGTCTAGCTTAGCGCTCTGCACCACGTCTTCACAATCTGACTACGTCTGCATCGGTATGAGCGAACAAATCTGATACAGTGATACGGCTCGAAGCCTAAGGGAAGGCCCCAAGGGCGTACCATCCTCGCCTGGTCGGAAACCAGGCCAACCAAGGGAGTTCCAAACATGAAGCAAGGTATCCATCCCAAGTACGTGGAATGCACCGTTCGTTGCACCTGTGGCAACACCTGGGTCACCCGCTCCACGAAGAGCGAGATGACCATAGATCTCTGTGACAAGTGCCATCCCTTCTACACCGGCCAGCAGAAGCTTGTTGACACCGGTGGGCGTGTCCAGCGCTTCTCTGACAAGTTTGGTGGTGCCGCCGCAGCCCAGCTCAAGAGGGCCCAGGAGGCCAAGGCCGAGAAGGCCGCGAAGGCCGCCGAGGCTGCTGCCGCGAAGAAGGCCGCCAAGGAGGCCAAGGCTGCCGAGAAGGCCAAGCGTGCCGCTGAGTACGCCAAGAGGTCCGAGGCCAAGGCTGTTGAGGCGGACGCTGCCAAGGCCCCCGAGGCACCCGAGACCGGAGCTGTGGAAGCTGCCGAGACGACGACCGAGGTCGCGCCCGTTGAGGAGACCTCCGCAGAGTAGCCATGAGTTCCCGGGCGGTAGTCCAAGGGCAGCCGCCCGGGAACTTTGCCTGGAGTTTGCCCGGAGAGGTAAGCTTCTCGGGTGGATCCTCGGCGAGTTGTAGGTGAACTTAGGTCAGTCCCGTGCGTCAGCCCTGTCTGAGCGCGTGGGCAGGGTCCGTTTGTGTCGCACGCAAGGTGGGCGTAAGGCCCGAGACGAGACTTAACGTCATCCCCACTACCACCGAGACGGGGATGATAAGCGGTGAGGGGGATACCAGAGCTGCCTCTTTCGTCAGACTTTGGACGACGAGGGACAGCGGGACAGACAGCAACAGGGCAAAGAGTGCGCCGAGGATGCCCGCGCACATCCCCACGGTTACGTTTTCCCAGCAGAACAGTAAGACGACATCACGCCTCGATGCTCCCAGCGCGCGCAGGATGCCGATCTCTCGGCGCCGTTCGATGACAGCCACGGATGTCACCGAAAAGATCATGATGGCGCTCAGTCCCAAGGCCAAGATCATGAGGATGATAAGTGCCCAGCTCACGAGGTTGATGACGCTCGTTACCTGATCGACCTCGGCCTGGTTGAGGCTGGCATAGGTCACGGGTGCCTCACCGTCTGCGAGGGTGGCGTTATAGGAGTCAAGCTCCCTGATGATCTGCTCGCGTCCCTCCACGCTCGATGGGAAGATTTGGATTGATGTTGGCTCGTGTAAGTCGACCACACCGAGCTTGTCCATGTTCTCTTGATAGGCATGGTTCAGGGTTGCGGGTGCATATGACTCGATGATGGCCGTGAACTGGTCGTCAGGAAGCGCGGCGACCTTGCGCACGTCGTCCTGCGACACATAGAGTCTGCCTGAGGCGTCAAAGTAGTCCTTAAAGCGATCGCCCAGGGCCATGACCTGCTCGTCATTGAGGCTCTTGAGGTAGTCGAGCTTTCTTTGCGAGAGCAGGGAGCTGTCGATGGCCGAGAGGAGCGCATTTCTGGTACGCTCTGCCTCCATCGCGCGGTTGGAACCCCTCGACTCGGACGCGAAGTCCACTCCGGTGAAGACGTCCACGTTAGGGCTGCCCGCCTGCTGACGCGCTATCTCGCTCGAGCTGTTGTGATCTATGATCCATGGGATGAGCTCGGAACTGTAGCCTATGGCGCCTACCTCGGGGACGCTGGCTATCTTGTCAGATGCACGTACGACGCCGACGATCCTGAGTTTCGGGGCGCTTGCGAGGACGTCTTTCATGCGTCTGGCGTTGCCATTGGCAAGGTCCCAGCCTCCGTCACCCTTGTAGTAGTAGTCGCTCTGGGGCACGATGTCAAACTCGAGTCCCAACAGCCTCTCGAAGGAATAAGCGTCATCAAGGCCCGGGATGCGGACATCCTTGCCCATCATAAGATCAACGGACACCTCGCGGATGCCCTCGAGGTCTGCCAAGCCAGTGGCATAGGCGAAGTAGTCGGACACGCGTCCGTCGTGGTCGCAGATGATGACGGCTTCGTCGTAGGAGTTGGGCATGTGGCCGGCCATGACCTCGTAGGGACTGGCGCCCGTTTCCTCGTTGTAGGGGATCTCGCGCAGCAGCGACGCTGCGTCAGGCAGGATGTCCGAGACGGCCCTCTCACCATCCTTGCCAAAGATGTGATCAAGCGAGAGGTTGTCGAGGATGGTCACCCTGCCATCCTGGACGATCTGCCTACCGTTGGCGTCATAGAGGTTGATGCCGACGTCATAGTGGCGCTGGACGTCATAGGCATGCTGCCGGATGTGCGAATGGTCTGAGTCCACGTAGCGCATGAACTGCTCGAGGTCGCTCTTCTTGCTGTGCGCGAGGGCTGTTGCCGCAACCTTCTGGGCCACATGGCTGAGTGTTACCTCGCTGGGGGCATCACCGCCTTGCTGGTCGTTGCCATGGAGCGTGTCAAGGGCACTGAGCGCGACGCCCACGAGCGACGCCTGCGTGCCGTTCTGCCTGAGGACCAACGGGTTGCTGGCTAAGGAGGCGATGCCTATGCGGTCCATGTAGGCGTGTGCCCCGCTCTGGACGGCAAAGGTCAGGCCCGTGCCCGTGATGCCTATGGTTGCGACGAGTAGCGTGATGAGCGCGCGTTGGAGCTTGTTACCCAAGTGCTGTCGTATGAGACGGGCAAACATGCCAGCGTGCCCCGGATGCCTCGGGTGCCTTAGGCCCCCAAGGCCCCCATCACCTGCGTCGTCAGCCTTTGTCGCGCACGACCCGCAGGCCTCAGACACTGGCCCGGACCGAGTCAGGTCGCTCTCGACCGTACCCTCTCCCAGCCTGATGATGCGATCGGCGTAGCGCTCGGCAAGCCCCTGGTCATGCGTCACGATAACGACGAGACAGTCTTGGGCGATGGTGGAGAGGGTGCACATAACGCCCTCCCCGCTCGCGAGGTCAAGCGAACCTGTGGGTTCGTCTGCAAGCAGGATACGCGGACCCTTGACTATGGCCCGGGCGATGGCGACGCGCTGGGTCTCCCCGCCCGAGAGCTCGCTGGGCATTCTGTCCTGAAAGTCTCCCAGACCGACAGCCTCGAGCGCCTGGGCCACAGCTGCGTCTGGATCACCGCCGACAGGACCCTCGACCTCAGGACTGCTGATATTTTTGAGGTCGAGGGCGCAGCGCACGTTGTCGCCTACGCTCAGATAGCCGATGAGAGACGCGTCTTGGAACACGAAGCCGACGTCTTGTCCCCTGTACCTGTCCCAGTCCGTCTCGAGAAAGTCCCTCGTGGACCTGCCGTCGATTTCGAGTTCTCCCTCAAAGTTGCCCTCGAGGCCACCCAAGATATTGAGGAGCGTTGTCTTGCCGCAGCCCGAGCGTCCCAAGATGCAGACGAGACCGGTGTCTGCAAAGGAAAGGGAGACCTGATCTAAGACCAGGCGCTCCCCGTAGCCCTTGCATATGTCTGTGGCTTGCAGCATCGGCCCGCTTTGCGTGCTCTAGCGCACGTAGTAATCAGACTGCATCGAGTTGTACAGGTCAGCGAAGCCCTTGAGGTTGCTGCTCTCCTGAATAGCCTCAGGTGTGCCACTGAGGAGTACGATGATGCTGTAGTTGTCGTACTCTATCGAGACGGCCCACCCCATGCTTGCGCGGCCCATAAACGAGGCTGTGTGGAAGCCCTTTGCCTTCGTGTAGTTGGAGATCTTGTAGTTTTCAATAGCCGAGTTGAGGCCGAGCTCGCGCTCATTGCTGCTGGAAGAGGTCTTGGAGGTGGAATCGATAAAGCGCTGCAAGTCAACTGCCGTGAGCCCGACCGCGCCCGCGTGGTCGAAGTCGAGGCCGGACTTCTGGATCGTATCAACAAGCTGCTGGCTTGTGAGGCCACTGGTCTTCACGACGGTCAGGTATGCGACGATGCCCGTGCTCGATGCGGAGAGAGTAGATGAGCTCGAACTGCGGTAATCGAAGTTGGCAAGGGCCCACTGTCCATTGAGCTGGTCAAGCTCTTGGTCGCTCAGTTGCAGGAGCCCGTCGAGATCCTTTGGTGCTTGGCGCTCGAGGCCATTGGCCTTGTTGGTGATAAACTGAGCCATCGCTTCGTTCGAGAAGTACATGGGCTGGTTCCCGGAAACGTTTTTGCAGATCGCGTTTGGCAGGACGGCACTAACGTCGCCGCTTCCCGTAAGCACTTGCGAGATCTTGGCGTTGGCTGCGGTTCCGGAGATGGCGGGGAGAACGAAAAACCAGACTGCAGCTATGACGGCGACGAGCGCGAGTGCCGCCACAAGGAGGGAACCGCGCCCCCTCTTGCGCGTCTGTGCGTTCGTATCCTTGGATGGCATGCTGGTTGTGGATGGCATGCTGGTTGGCATGGCCTGGTCGGGGAGGGAAGACGTCGGCTGCCACGTGGACTGCGTCGGCGTACCAAAGGGTGTAGCTTGGTCCGGGGTGGGCGAGTCCTGCGGCAGCTTCATGGTGGGTGTTTGCGCTGTCTGGGTGCCCGCTCCTGGCCGTGTCTGTGCGCCCGTGGGGCTGGTACTTGACTGCGCGGCCGTGGGTGGTTGGGTCTGTGTGTCTCGTGCCTTTGAACCAGGTCGTGCTATGGGCATTGACATCCACTCGCTTGCGTGCGTCTGTGCATCCTGTGTACCCATGTCTGGCTCGGCTTTCGGAGCCGCGATCGCTTGGTCATCTGTGCCTGAGGGCTGGTTCGTGCTGGTATGTGGGCTCAGGCTCGAGGGAGCCTGCGCGCTTGCGCCTGGTTGCGCCCAGGGGCGTGCCTGTGCCTCTGTCTTTGGACCTGTGTCCGCCCCTGCCTGCGCCCATGGGCTTGGTTGCGGCTGAGCCTTTTGACCTGTGTCCGCGCCCGGCTGCGCCTGTGTACCCCATGCCCGAGCACTCATCGGCGTCTTAGGGGCAGGTCTCCACGGGGCCTTTCGCTCCTGCATGTCATGAGAATCGGCGTCTGACTCTGACGTGGACGCACTTAGAGATGAATGCGCTTTCCGCTCCTGTGTCAGGGCGTTCGATCGTGTCTTGGGTGCGGGCCTCCAGGGACTTGGCTGGGCTTCAGTGCTTGCACTCGGCCGTGCTTCATCTGCGCTCGTCTGGGCTTTTGCGTCTGGTTGTGTGCCTGTGCTCGAGGGGGCTTTCGGAGTTGTGGCTCCCCGCGCACCTGTCTCAGGTGGGACCGTGGTGGCCTGCGGGCCCATTCTCGAGGGGCCCTGCGACTTTGGGCCTGCGCCCGCGCTCGGCTGCGGCCACGGGCTAGGCTGCGTCGGCGCGCCCGGGCCTGCCTGCGCCTTGGGCTGCGACGAGGGTTGCCACGCGCCCGCCTGCGACTTTGGACCTGCGCCCGCGCTCGGTTGCGGCCACGGGCTGGGTTGCGCTGGCGCGCCCGGGCCCGCCTGCGCCTTGGGCTGCGACGAGGGTTGCCAGGCGCCCGCCTGCGACTTTGGACCTGCGCCCGCGCCCCGCTGCGGCCACGGGCTGGGTTGCGCCGGCGTGCCTGGGCCTGCCTGTGCCCCACTGCCCGGCGTGGTCGCGGGTGCCCCTGTGCTCGGCGTAGTCGTGGGCCCCTGCGCCCACATGCCCGTCTGGGCTGTGCCTGCCTGTGCGCCCGGTTGGGCTGGCGTGCCTTGGACGCCTGTGCCAAACTGTGCCGTAGTCGTCCACATGGGTCCCTGGGCCGTAGGAGCCTCATGCCCTGCGCTCGGTTGCCCCATAGGAGCCTGTGGAGCAGCGCCCGCTTGGGCTGGTGTTGGCGTCGGGTTTTGCCGTGGCTTTATCTCCGTTATGCAGTGCGTGCAGAACGTGGCACCGTCTTCCAATTGAGCTCCGCAGTTAGGACAGAACATGTTCGCTCCCTTTACTCCGCTATCGATCGGGTCAAGCACCTGTCAATGGTATCCATGACCATTACAGATCATTTTACCAGAGACACGCGCGGGACTGATGCGAAATGGCAGCGGTCAGGGTGCGCCGAGGCTCTGGGACATGCCCGGTCATGCCGTGAACGCGGCATGTTCCACTTGCCCCCATGCATGAAGTGCGCTTGTGCGTGGTAGACTGGCAAAGCTGACCAGTGCGAGGAGACAACCATGCGTGACAAGCTAGAGAGGCTCATCGCTGCGTACGAGGAGCTCGAGAAGAAGATGATGGACCCAGGGGTCGTCGCCGATCCCAAGGAATATGCACGCATTGCCAAGGAGCATGCCAGTCAGGCTGAGCTCGTGGCCAAGGCTCGCGAGTACCTCGGTGCTCTCAATGACATCGATGCCGCGAAGGAGATGCTGCACGAGGCCTCCGACTCAGAGGAGAAGGAGATGCTGCAGCAGGATATCTCAGAAAACGAGGATAAACTACCTGCTCTCGAAGACGAGATCAAGGTCATGCTCATCCCCGGGGATCCCAACGACGAGAAGGACACCATCGTCGAGATTCGCGCCGGCGTGGGCGGCGACGAGGCGGCCATCTTCGCGGGTGACCTCTTTGACATGTACGGCCGCCTTGCGCAGGCGCGCAAGTGGAAGGTCGAGGTCCTCTCGGCGAGCCCGTCCGAGGCAGGGGGGTACAAGACCATCGAGTTCAAACTCATGGGAGACAAGGTCTATTCCGTTATGAAGTACGAGAGCGGTGTCCATCGCGTGCAGCGCATCCCCAAGACCGAGAGCCAGGGCCGCATCCAGACCTCAACGGCCACCGTCGCCGTGCTCCCCGAGGCAGACGAGATCGACATCCAGATCAACCAGGAGGACCTGCGCATCGACACCTACTGCGCGTCAGGCCCCGGTGGCCAGGGCGTCAACACGACCTACTCGGCCGTGCGCATCACGCACCTGCCCACAAACACCGTGGTGCAGTCGCAGGAACAGCGCTCGCAGATACAGAACCGAGAGGTCTGCATGCAGATGCTTCGCGCTCGCCTCTACGAGATGGAGCTTGAGAAACAGCAGGCAGAGCAGGGGGCCAATCGCCTCGCGCAGATAGGCCATGGTAACCGCTCCGAGAAGATCCGTACCTACAACCAGCCGCAGGATCGCGTGACCGACCATCGCATCGGCTTCAATGGCACCTACAACGGCGTGCTCCTGGGCGATACCCTACCCTCCGTGATCGACGCCCTGGCAGCGGCCGACCGTGCGGATAAGCTGGCCAAGGCCGTCTGAGTCTGGCCTGTGCGCACGGGCAGGGGCACACGGCTCCGGTCAGTACCGTGCGCGGGGTGCCCATGGCCGCCACATAGGAGCGCAGAGGGCCCAGCTCATTGGGAGGCTTTATGGCAGAGGAGACTTGGACCGTCAAACGCATCCTCGACTGGACGCGAGGCTACCTTGCAGAGAAGGGTGACGAACACCCGCGCCTCTCGGCGGAGTGGCTCATCAGCAATGCCTGCGGCCTCTCGCGCATCGAGATCTACACCGGCTTCGGTCGCATTCTCACACCCAAAGAACTTGCTGCCATGCACGATGGCGTGCTGCGCCGTGGGCGCGGAGAGCCCCTGCAATACGTGACGGGCGAGATGCCCTTTCGCCATATCATACTGCGCTGCGAGAGGGGAGTGCTCATTCCGAGGCCCGAGACCGAGATCCTGGTGGATGCGGCGCTTCTCGGCGTGGATGCGGCCAAGGCTGCAGGTCACGGTGCCCAGGTGCTCGAGATCGGTTGCGGCACCGGCTGCATATGCTGCTCCATCGCCTCGGAGCGGCCGGGCGTGCACGTGACAACAACCGATGTCTCGCAGCTTGCCGTGAGCCTTGCCATGCGCAATCGCGATGCGCTGGGTCTTGCGAGGGCGATTGACGTCGTGGAGTGTGACCTTGCCTCTGGCGTGGGCGAGGGACTCATGGGTACCTTCGACTTGCTCGTGTCCAATCCTCCCTATATCCCGAGTGCCGTGCTGTCGACCCTGCCCTATGAGGTTGCGGGCTTCGAACCTGGTTTGGCGCTCGATGGGGGAACGGACGGTCTGGACGTGTTTCGCCGTCTTTTGAAGCTGGCGCCGCAGGCGCTTCGTGCGGGTGGCATGTTCGTCTGTGAGCTCTTCGAGACCAACGTGGGTATTGCCGCACAGCTCTGCCACGAGCAGGGTGGCTGGGCTCGCATCGAGGTGCGAGATGACCTTACCCACAGGCCGCGCGTGCTCGTTGCCGTGCGTGAGGGCAACCTCGCCGACGGGGGAACGCTCGTCGAGACCGACAAGGTCATCGCCGTGAGCCAGGAGAAGCCGAGCGCCATCGTCGTGCGCGACGTTGCCAAACTCCTTCTGGAAGGCGGCGTCGTGGTCATTCCGACCGATTCTGTCTATGGCATAAGCTGTGCCGCGATTCCGGGAAATCCTGGCCTGGAGCGCATCTTTGACATCAAGGGGCGCAACCGCGCGCAGACCCTGCCTTGGCTTGTGGCCGACGCACGTGATCTCAACCTCTACGGTCGCAATGTCCCCGCATGGGCACAGGCCCTAGCCAAGAGATACTGGCCAGGGGCGCTCACGCTGGTCGTAGAGGCAAGCGCCCTTGTGCCAGATGAGTATTCGCTGCGTCGAGTCGTTGCGAGAGGCGATGCCGGTGACGCTCCTGCCCTTGCCACCATCGCCCTGCGCTGCCCTGACTCTAGGCTCGTGCGTGACATAGCGCGTGAACTGGGCGTGCCTCTCGCCACAACAAGCGCAAACACGCACGGGGCTGCCTCTGCCACGAGCGCCTCTGACGTCGAGGGACGTCTGATCAAGATGTCCGACCTCACGCTCGACGCGGGCCTTGCCCCCATCGCCGTCGCCTCGACCATCGTGGACTGCACGGGCACGGAGCCACACATTCTTCGTGAGGGTGCCATCGCGACTGCGGCCATCCTGCGGATCGCAGGGTTCTAGGCGCAAACACATGCATTTAGGGATACGCGGACTACCTCAATATCGTCGCGGGATCTCGCCTACGGCCGTTCTGGGCCCTCAGGGGGCCCTGACAGTGCCACCCATACTGCCACTTGACGGTGAACGTGTAGGGGCGGTACGTTCAGGCCCGAGTGGCAGTGCCATCGGTACGCTCAGGCTCGAGTGGCAGTGCCATCCACACGGGACTGCACGCTCAGGCCCGAGTGGCAGTGCCATCCACACTGCCACATGGCATCGAGCGTACCAAAGCGGCACGCTCAGGCCCGAGTGGCAGTGTGATCGGTACGCTCAGGCCCGAGTGGCAGTGCCACCCACACTGCCACTCGACATTGAACGTGCAGGGGCGGTACGCTCAGGCCCGAGTGGCAGTGCCATCCACACGGGACTGCACGTTCAGGCCCGAGTGGCAGTGCTACCCACACTGCCACTCGACGTTGAACGTGTGGGGGCAATACGCTCAGGCCCGAGTGGCAGTGCGGGTTGGGGTGACCTTTGGATCTGTGGGCGTTATGCCGACGTCGGAGCGCCTCGACAGGGGTGTGCCCCAACCCCGCCCGGGACGGCCTCCTCGTAAGTGGCAGAGTGTCTCCGTGCGGGAAGGACGGCTTCTTGGCCGGTTCGGCTGATCGGTGCAGCGTTGTTAGCGCCGGGCGACTACAGTGCCTCTCTGGGCGTGGACATGGAGCAGCACCCGTCGGCTGCTAGAATGGAGATGGCGGTCGAGGTCAGTGATTGGGGGGTGCTGTGGCTGCGGCGATTGTCGACAGGACGGGGAGGCACAGGCTTCCCATAGGGAGCGAGGACTTTGAGAAGGTCGTCTCCAGACGCGTCTATGTGGACAAGACGCTCCTGATCAGGGGTCTTCTCGACAGTTCCCTTGACGTAACCCTCCTTTGCCGACCGCGTCGCTTTGGCAAGTCTCTTGCCATGCGCATGCTCCAGTGCTTCTTTGAGTCCCCCGTGGAAGGATATGTGCCTGACCGCTCGCGCCTCTTTGACGGGCTTGCCATTGCTCGTGCGAAGGAGAGCTACCTCTCTGAGCGCGCCTGTCACCCCGTGGTGTTCCTGAGCCTTGGGGGCGTGGGTGGCCCCACGCGGGAGGGCTGCTGGTCAACGTTCGCAAGACAGGTCTCAGCCGAGTACGTGCGTCATCGCTACGTACTCGAAGGTGCGGCGTTGGCTGAGGTTGAACGCGAATCCTTCGAGAGGGTCATGGGGCAAAGGGCCAGCGAGGCAGAGCTGCTTGCCTCGCTGGCCAGCCTCTCCGACTGCCTGGCTCGCCATCATGGCACGGATGTGGTCATACTCATCGACGAGTATGACCACATGGTGACGGAGGGCCATCTCAATGGATATCGTGACTTTGCCATTGACGTGATGCGTCGCTGGCTCACAGGCGCGCTCAAGGCAACGACCTCGCTTTTCCTAGCCTGCCTCACGGGCGTTCAGCGCGTGAGTTGCGAGTCGATATTCTCTGGGCTCAACAACGTCGTCGTGGACACCGCCATGGACCTTGGGTTCATCGAGGGGTTCGGCTTCACGCGTGCAGAGGCTGAGGCGCTTGCCCGCTACCAGGGCCTTGCCGAGGATAAGTTGCCGGAGATGCACGACTGGTATGATGGCTATAACTTCGGTGGCGTCGAGGCGTACAACCCCTGGTCTGTGCTCAACTATCTCAGGCAAGGCGGCGTCGCTCAACCATACTGGGGCAATACGAGCGACAATGCCATCGTGCATCAGCTCTTCCAGAAGGCGACGGGGGAGTCGATCGCAGAGCTCCAAGACCTGGCCGCAGGGGGCGTGGTGGTACGGCCGCTCGATCTCGCGACAGTCTTTTCGGAGCTTGACCAGCACAAAGGTCTGCGCTCTGATGCCGCCCTCTGGGGTCAGCTCTACCTGGCGGGCTACGTTACGACCGATGACGTTGCCATGCCTCACGATGACATGGTGCCCAGGCGACTGCGCAGGCCGAATCGCGAGGTGGGTTGGCTCTATCGTCGTGAGTTCGCAGAGCGCACCATCGTTGCCGTGGGAAACTACGGCTCTGCTGAGGCATCGCGTTTTTCAGGCAAGCGGGCAAGCTGCGCCTCCCGCAGGCTTGGGTGACGTGCCTGGCTGACACGCCCCAGCCACATTCCTCCTTTGTCCATGGTTTTCGTGCGAACGGTCCAGGGACTCCGCCGCGCCGGGTAGGACAGGTGATTGACATGAAGTTAGCTAACGTGTACGGTACGACCGACCATTGACGTGCGAGACGGAGGCAACTGTGGACGAGGCGTTGGGTTGGGAGACCACGTTAACCCCCGAAGAGGAGGCGAGGCTGCGCGAGAAGGACCTCAAGCGCGTCAGCTTCTGTTTGAACACGTGCCCAGGGTGCAAGATCGCCCGTAAGAAGCAACGGGGCTTCTGGTACCAGGCCGTTCGCGCGAGCGATGACAAGCTCTGTCCATGGTGTGCCTCCTATGCTCGTGTGCTGGGTAAACGTGCCTATGAGCCCATCACTGAGGAGGACATCGCGGCGGTCCCAGAGCTCAAGAAGGCCAGATGACCCGCCTGGAAGACCACTATCGCCTTCATCCCTTCACATTCTTCATAACGCACATGGTGGGCATGGTAGCCTTTCTGGTGGTCGTTATCTCTGGTGTGGTCATGGCGGTGCACCCCGATGTCGGAGAGGCTGCCCGCAGGGCGCACGGCGTCTCGAGCGCCCTGCTGCTCCTCTGCTTTGTCGCAGAAGTCGTGGAGGTTGTCGTGGTGAAGCTTGCCAGCGCTGGGAAGACCAACCCCCCGCTTGGCTTCAGGCTCAGAGCCCTTGTCGCCGCAAAGGCCCGCAAGGACGCCGCCGTCTATGCTGCACATAGCATTATCTCATGGGTGGCGTTGCCGATCACGCTCGTTATCACGCTGGTCTCGGGGTCTCGCTCTGCAGAGGCCCTGCACGCCGTACATCCAGCTCTTGGCGCGGCGCTCGTCCTTCTCATCGTGGCACATGCCGTCCTCACGGTCCCCGCACGTCGTATCCGTCTGGAGGTGGACGAGCGGGCGAGGAGACGATAGCGCCACATGGTGTTCGGGCGATGTTGCCCGTCGGATGACACACAGCACTCGAAGGCATGTCACCACTCCGTCACGCTGACCGTGGGTCGGTGCAGAACAACCTGGCACAGAGTCCCCTTGACATATTCCACTAGTATTATATTCTACCAGTATAATATTCTACTTAGGGAAGGGGACCTATGCTCAAGTACGGCGTACTCGGGCTGCTGAGCTACGGGGACATGACCGGATACGAGATCATGTCCATATTCAGGGACTCCCTCGCATTCTTCTGGAACGCGAGCACCAGTCAGATCTACCGCGAGCTCCAGCACCTCGAGGATGGGGGGCTTGCGACCAGTTGCGTGCAGGAGCAGGACGGGCGGCCCAATCGCCGCGTCTACTCCATTACCGAGGCCGGACGAGGCGAGCTGTCCTGTTGGCTCGACTGCGGCGAAGACGGTGCCCTCTCAGACATGCGCATGCGTTTTCCGCTCCTTTTGAGGCTCTTCTTCATGGGTGAGGCTGACGCGAAGGCGCAGCTTGGCTACGTGCGGGGGCTGGTCGCAGCCTCTGAGCGCTTCGCCTCGGCGATGTCAGAGGTGCCCGACATCGTAGGCGGCTACGGTGCGCGCACGGGCAACGCCGACAAGTCGCCCTTCTGGGAGATGACGGCTGACTTCGGCCTGCGTTACGCCCGCATGCTCGGCGAGTGGAGCCAAGCCTGCAGGGAACGACTCGACACAATGCAAGGAGACCAGCGATGAACGTCCTGCTCATCAACGGCAGCCCAAAGGGTGACGCCAGCAACTCCATGAGGCTTGCATCTGCGTTCCTGGATGGCATGAGAGATGCCATGCCCGACATCGAGCTGCGTACCATGGCCGTGAGCACGGCGGACATTTCTCCCTGCAAGGGTTGCTTTGCCTGCTGGAGCAAGACGCCCGGTGAGTGCTGCATGCACGATGACATGACAGGCGTGCTTAAGAGCGAGAGATGGGCCGACGTGACCATATGGAGCTTTCCCCTGTACTACTTTGGCGTGCCCGGTCCCCTGAAGACCCTCATAGACAGGCAGCTGCCTACCATGCTCCCGTTCATGGTCGAGCGAAGCGACGGCGTGGGAAACGGGGCGCACCCCTCGCGCTTCGACCGGTCGAACAAGCGCAACGTGCTGATCTCCACCTGCGGGTTCTACACCTCAAAGGGCAACTATGACGCCGTGACGGGCATGTTTGATCACATCTGCGGGCGCAGCAACTACGAGACCGTGTTCTGCGGGCAGGGTGAGCTGTTTCGTGTGAGGGAACTTCGCGGCAAGACCGACCCATACCTGGCAACTGTGCGCCAGGCAGGAAGAGAGTTCGCAGCTGCTGGCGCGATCGGCGCAGAGACAAGAGGCCGCCTGAGCGAGCCCATCCTTCCAAAGGAGACCTACGAGACGATGGCGGATGCGAGCTGGGGCATCGAAAAGGACGTCGCCGCTGGCAAGGCTGAGCAGGGTGGGCAGGGTGACAAGGCCAGAGCCAGCGCTCCTCAGGCCCTCACCTTTACCCGCCAGATGGCCCTGCTATACAACCCGAAGTCATATTCAGGCACGCTACGCGTCGTCGAGATGGACTACACCGATATAGGCGAGGTGTACCAGATCAGCCTGACCGAGCAGGAGGCAACGGTCGTTGAGGGGCGCGCCGCCACCGCGACCACGGTGATCAAGACGCCGTTCGAGCTCTGGCAGAGGATAGCACGTGGCGAGATTGAGGGCTCGCAGGCGCTCGGGCAGGGCCTCTATACGGTGGAGGGGGACTTCTCTCTCATGCTTCACTGGGACAGTGTCTTTGGCACAGGGGATGGGCCCTCCGACTCTGCCACGGTGCGGAAATCCTCGCGTCCTGCCGCAAGACCTCCCCTGATGCTGGCCTCGCTGCTGCCACTGACGGTGTTCTGGGCCTGCGTTCCCATTGATGCGACGTTGGGCAGCATGGTGGTGCTTGGCGTCTGCGCACTCGAGCCCTTGCTGCTCCATCGGCACGAGCTGACTGTCTACGACGATATCTCCATGGCCATGGCGTCCCTGCTCGCGCTGGCGATGCTTGCCGGCGTGGGAAACTTGTGGGCGCAACCCGCATCATACCTGCTATTTGGGGCCATGTGGGCGGCATCGTGCGCGACGAGCGTCCCGTTTACCGCCCACTATGTCAAGGCTCTCTACGGTGGGGACAAGGCTCTTGGCAACCCCCTCTTCATGTCCTGCAACCGCATACTCACCCTTGCTTGGGCGGTCGTGTTCGCGCTGAACGCCGTCGTGGCGCAGGTTTTGGCCTCGACTCCCGCGCACGCCTACTCGGGTTTGGTGGTGAGCGGGCTGTCTTTGCTCATGGGGCTCTTCACCAAGTGGTTTCAGGGCTTCTATCCCGCGTGGGTGGCGGCGGGGCGCCCGTCTCCCCTCAAGGGGTAGGCGGGCCGCTCTGCACGTCGCTTCTGCACGTCGCATGACCAGAGGGCATCCCTTGACATTCATATGATACTTAGTAACCTATTCATAGGTACTCGATATCACATGAAGTCGCAAAGGGGATGTCGCCCATGTCCGTCAGCCATGAAAACAGTCATCTTGCGCCCACCGCAGTGGGGCAGAGGCAGGTCTGGAGGGCCTTGGGGGGCCTGTGTCTTGGGACGCTCGTGTGCTTTGCCAACACGACGGCCTTCAACGTCGCGCTTCCGGCCATTTCGATCTCGCTTGGGGCCAACGAGATGGCACAGCAGTGGATGGTGTCGGCGTACAACCTGGTCTTTGCGGCGTCGATGCTACTCTCGGGAACGCTGGGTGACAGGTGGGGGGTCAAGCGGACTCTCATCTTGGGAACTGGCATCTTTACCCTCGCCTCGGTCGCAGGTAGCCTCGCTCCTAACTGCGAGGTTACTATCGCCGTGCGTGGGCTCATGGGGCTCGGTGCCGGCCTGTACGTCCCCATGGCGCTTGCCCTCATCAGGCGCATGTTCGACGCCGACGCCCAGTTGCGTGCCTTGACGATGCGCTCCGTCGCCATAACGCTTGGCGTGCCGTTTGGCCTGGTTCTTGGTGGCTTGCTCGTCCACCTTGCTGACTGGCGCTCCATCTTTGCGTTCGATATCGCCGCCTTTGCCGTCGTCACGCTGCTCAGTGCCCTCCTCATTCCTCGGGATGAAAGTTCGCCTTGCGAGACACCCGACACAGGGCGCCTGCCTTTGCTCTCGGCGCTGCTTGCACTCTTTGGCCTCTCCCTCCTCTCGGCGGGCCTGATCAACGCCCAGGCTTCCCTGGTGGCTCCGGACTCCTGGGGCCTGGCTCTGGCCGGCATGGCGGCCTTGGCACTCTTTGCCCATCATGATCTGCGCTCGACAAATCATCTTGCCGAGCTTGCGCTCCTGCGCATTCCCTCGTTCGCGTCCGCCTCGCTGTCTTTGCTCGCACTCAACCTTGCGGTATCGGGCATCATGTTCGTGCTGCCGCCCTATGTCGAGACGGCGCTTGGAAACGACGCGCTGACAGGGGCGCTCATGCTCATGCCCATGGTTGCCGCCGCCATGGCTGGCGCCGCGCTCGTGCAACCTGCGGCGCGTAGGTTGGGCAAGCGGGGTGCCTGCATAGGGAGCCTCGCCATCATCGCCTGCGGCCTTATCATCATGGGCGTCTCGACGCTTGCCGTGGGGTATCCCCTCATGGCGGTGGGACAGTGCGTCTGCGGTATCGGTATGGGGGTGGGATTTTCCACGATGCAGGGCTGGGGCATGGAGCAGGTGCCGAGTGAGCGTAGTGGGGGCGGCTCCGCGCTCATCTCGACCTTTCAGCAGACCGGCTGCCTTTTGGGGATCGGCTGCCTTGGATCACTCGTGGGCACGGCCTATGCGTCGGCATGTGCGGGGAGCGCCGCTGAGGGGCCTGCGACCATCTCCATGGCCTTCGAGCTGGCGTCTACGCGGGACGTAGCTCAGGGGCAGGCGATGCGCGTCGCGGCGGGTGAGGCGTATGCCCATGCTATCCTAGTGACGTTTGGCGTGACGGCCGTCGTGATCATCCTCATGGCGGTTGTGATCGCGTGGTGGTCAGGCTCGGGGCGGCTGGGACAGGAGGATCATGCGGGAGGATGAGCGGGACGACAGGCGCGGTGTCTCGAAGAGGGCAGTGCGGGCCAGGGAGGCCTGGCAGGGCAAGCGGCTTCGTTCGACGCGCACCCGGCTGCGCGCCTGCGGCATACGGCTCATCGCCACGCACGGCTACGAGAAGACGACGGCGCAGGACATCGCAGCCGCCGCCGGGGTGTCAACCATGACGTTCTTTCGCCACTTCCCGTCCAAGGAGGACGTCGTCTTGGGCATGCCGCCCGACAGCGACGGCGTCGCGGCCGCCGAACAGGCACTCGGCGCGATAGCCACAGGCACGTCTCCGCTTGAGGCCGCGCGCGCTGTGTTGAGGGCCGCTGTGAAGGCGCTTGGACAAGAGGGCCTCTCGGACGTTGCCCTGAGGCTTGTTATCGTGCGCGAGAACCCACCGCTTCTGAGGGCCCTGTACGCGCGCGTCCCCCTCTGGGTCCAGATGGTGGGCCTGCTGCTTCCCGACTCGCTACGTGGTGCAGATGGCTTCTCGACGCGGCTGACGGCAGCTACGATCGTGCTGTACTGGCTTGAGGTCATGCAGGAGTGGTCCCGCCGTGGGGGAACCGAGGCGGACGCGGCATCGCTGTCTGCGGTTGCCGATGAGGCGATGGGGTCAATGGTGAACCTCTCGCCCGTACCGGCGCCCGCTGAAGGGGTAATGTAGGGGGATTGTTCGGGTCTCTGTGACGGTTGCGCGAGGCGTACCGAGACCCGCACGCAGCGCATGCAGACTGCGCTTTTTGGTGAGGCATACACACCAGAATGCGCTTTTCCGTAAAATGCGCTTTTCCTTACCTGGGCAAACGTGGCGCTGCCTCACGGAAAAGCGCATTCTGTTACCTGCGCCTCACGGAAAAGCGCATTCTGCGATCCCCAGATCGCGCAAACTGCGCCTTTCCGTTACGTTGCGGCGCCCGGGAAGTGTGGGGCAACCACCCGCCAGGCTGCGGGGCACTATGGAGAATGGCTCAACTGGGCAAATGCGCTCGAACAACCACCCGCCAGGCTGCGGGGCGGGTTGCGCGGGGGCCCGCAGATCTCGGTTCGGAGCTTGGCCTCACGGAAAGGCGCACTCTGCCCAACCGGTGGGCTTCAGAATGCGCTTTTCCGTCACGACGCGACCGCAGAATGCGCTTTTTCGTGAGGGTGCCGGCGCAGAATGCGCTTTTTCGTAAAGTGCGCCTTTCCTCACCTGGGCAAACGTCGAAGTCGCTCACGGAAAAGTGCACTCTGCAACCACGATGTCACCAAAAAGCGCACTCTGTACCCATCACCTCACGAAAAGGCTCAGTCTGGCTCTTGCCTCACCTCGACGTGCCACAGCATTTGACGCACTACGACATTAAAGACCTCTTCGTTGCATCCATGAAAGCCGATGACAAGGTTTGGGAGCCTTGAGTACATGTCCATGCTAGCGATATGGATTTGCGAGCTTTCCGGCCTTGTCCAAGATTCCTGCGGAACGAAGGCGGCTCTGAGCTACTCTTACTGCCTCTGGTTTCGTCTTGGGATTATTGGCCAGCTTTTTAAAAGAGGCGTAATACTTTCTTTGCTCTTCTCTTATGACCTCTATAATCATCATGACTCCTTTTATGAGAGCTGTGGGTGTGGGGGTCGTTACTTGGCAGTATAGCGGAAATTACTGTCTGTGTAATGAATGTGGTGGCACAAAGTTTCTCCTCCATCCCTGCCTCGATGACTCACGCGGAGGCGCGGCCTAGACGGATCGATCTCCACTCCTGAGGTCTCGGTTCAGGTGGGTGTTAGGGCCCAGTTTGCTTTATGCTTCTCTTATCCAGAACTATTTTGTAGGCGGGGGATCACGGCAAGGGAGGGTCACATGGCACATGCGCTCGTCAAGTATTTCGCAGAGCGACGCGAGTCGTTCTCGGATGCACAGCTGACCGAGGTGGACAGCCTGATCCTCTCGACACTTGCGTACCTGTACTTCGAGAGCGGCGTGCTCGGGCACACCGACCCCGCGCAGCACGTGCCGCTGCCCGCTGCGCTGCGCGGGGTGCGGCGCAGGGAGCTGTTTGGCGCGAACTGGCCCCTCTACTCACTCATGGGCGCCGACACCCTTCTTACGGCCCTGCTCGAGTCTCCGCGCTTCATGGAACTGGAGGTGGGCGGCTACGTTAGCGAGCTGTCCAGCCGTCCTGCGAAGCAGTTCTCTGCCATTACGTTCTTCCTGCCCGAGGGGTCGGCCTACGTCGCCTATCGAGGCACCGACAACTCGCTCGCAGGCGGTAAGGAGGATCTCAACCTCATGTTCGAGGAGGGAGTCCCCAGCCAGGTACGCGCGCGGGCGTACCTGGAGGACGTCGCGCGAAAGGGCGACTCGCGCCTCTATGTGGGCGGCCACAGCAAAGGAGGTCACCTTGCTGAGTACGCGGCGCTTACCTGCGACGACCAGACCTACGGCAGGATAGGGCGCGTCTTCAACCACGACGGCCCCGGCTTCGCGTTCGCCCCGAGTGCCCGCATCGAGTCGGACGAGTACGCGGCAAAGTTGAGCAAGACGGTTCCGGGGAGTAGCGTTGTCGGAATGCTGATGGAGGACCGCAGCCTCGTTCGCGTGGTGCGCTCGTCGGGCTTCCTCTTCGACCAGCATGCACCCATGCACTGGGTGGTCAAGGACGGGAGCTTCGTCGAGCTCGACGCCATCAGCCCCGAGGCATCCGTCGTCGTCGCCACGCTGAACGGCTGGGCGGCGTCCTCTGGGGTGGATAGGCGCAGGCTGTTCGTGAACACGGTATTCGACGTGCTTGGCGCCGCTGGTGCCGAGACGTGGAACGAGCTTGGGAGAAACTGTCCGGCAAGCGTTGGGGCCATCGTCTCGGCACTGAGGCAGCTTCCATCCGACATGCGGGACGCGGTCTTTGGCACGCTGCGTGACATCGCGTCCCTCGTCGGCGCGGAGACCGTCAGGCACGTTCGCAGGGTGCTCCCGGTACCCCACGCACACTGAAGATAGGCGCCCCTGCCAAGACTGACTTGACAGGCAGGTGGACATACCCCCCGCATGCTGAAGGCGAGCGCCTGCGGGCGCCTGTCGACACTCTCCGGACGCCGGTGCAACTCAGTCGCCAAAACATGCGGCTGGGTCGTACGGCCGCCCTTGGGCACTCCCCTTTGGATACAGTGGCATTGTCAAGGTCTTGACAGGACGACTAGGCGACGGAGAGAGAAGGGTGTGGTCCGTGGAGGTGAGGCTGATAGAGGAGAAAGGCCGCTGCGGTATAGAGGTCACAATCCGCAGCGCGCCGGCAGACGAGGGCGCGCGCAGGCTCGTCGAGCGCCTGAGGGCGCTGAGGGGCCGCCTCGTGGGCTATCCCGAAGGCGGGTCGATCACGCGCCGCGTGGTTCCCCTCAACGAAGTGCTCCTCATCGAGACGAGCGAGCGCAAGGCGTGGATCATCCTGGTGTCCGGCGAGCGGCTCGAGAGCCCGATGAGGCTCTTCGAGCTGGAGGCTGCCCTCGAGGGCACCGAGTTCGTTCGCGCGTCGCGCCAGGCGCTCGTGAACTTCGATCACGTGAGGGGCATACGTCCCGAGCCCAACGGCAAGCTCGACCTTGAGGTGGGTGGCCGACACGTGCCCGTCTCGCGCGGCTATGCGACAGGCATCAAGAAGAAGATAGGAGTGACTCCTGACAGCTGATCAGCCTGATCGTGTGGGCTATGGGTCAGGGATCGTGAAAGAGAGGCGATTGAGATGACAAAGACGGATGACGGAATTCTGGACAGCTCTGTGTTCTCGGGTGGTGATAGGCGAACGTTTGTGGGTGCATGCAAGATGGGGGTGGTCTCGGGCTGCTTGGTGGCGACGATCGTGCTCCTGTGCATGATCGTCGCGAGCGCCTTGCTCAGTGGCATGACCGCATGGATGGTCTGGTGCCTATCCTGTATCGGGGCAGGCATCGTAGGGGGTATCTTTCAGCAGCTATGGTTCAATTACCTGCCAACACGGCGTTTTGCCTACAGTACGCGTCTTTTTCTCTTTGGGGTCACGTACTTTGTGGTGCTGGTTGCCTGCGCGTACCTTGGCAATTGGCTTCCTCGGGAGAACCCCTACGCTTGGGCGAGCTTTGCAATCATCTACCTTGGGATCTTTGGCGTGCTTACGGCAGCCTTTGGGCATGCGCTCAAGAAGCGTGGCATCGAGTACAAGGCTAAGCTTGATGACTACCGGCGTTCTCGCGGGCTCGAGTAGCAATGAGGAGCTGGCGTAGGCCCGATGCCTGCACCCGATCATCGGCAGGTGGGTGGTCGGGCCTCTGGATGCGCCGTGCGGGCAGGCAAAGCAGCTCGCCCGCACGGCGGGCATAATGCAACGTGGCATACCGTACTTTTTGACAAGACTATTTGAGTTGTGGATGTGCCCCACGCCTCGGTGCCTCTCGTGGTCGAGGCGTTGTCCTGTATACGTACGCGAGCCCGGCGGTTGGATCCTTGGGATGGCCGCGGCTGCTCGTCCAGCTCTATGCAGGTCCATATCAGGCTTTAGCCCTCTCAATCTTCCTGCGTACCACGCTCGTCCGAACTCCTATAATCCCACTGTAGGTATAGGAGAACTCACTGACAGGAGGTTGCCATGGGCTTCATGGAACTCGCCAAGGAGCGCTACATGGTCAGAAAGTACGCGGACAAGCCACTCGAGAAGGAGCAGCTCGACAAGTTGCTGGAGTGTCTGCTCATTGACCGACGGCAAAGAACCTCCAGCCGGTGCGCGTGTACGTGATCGAGGGCGAGAAGAACCTCGCCAAGCTCGACGAGCTTACCAAGTGCCGCTACGGCGCCCCATGCGTGCTGGCGTTTACCTACAACAAGGACGAGGACTGGAAGAACTCGATCGAGAGCGGCTTCCATTCTGGAGAGCAGGACGTGAGTATCGTTGCCACGCACATCATGCTGCGAGCGCAGGAGCTGGGCCTCGGCACCACGTGGATCAATTGGTACGCCCCCGTCGCGTTCGAGAGGGCCTTTGACATTCCCGTAAACGAGAGCAGCGTGCTCCTGATGTGTGTGGGCTATGCGGCTGATGACGCGCACCCCGCGCGGATGCACAGCGAGACCCGTCCCTTGGATGAGATGGTGCGCTACCTCTAAGCCTGGAGCAGCCCACGTGGCCGTGCTGCGGCAGGCATGCCCTGCGCGGCGCGTGCCCGTGGGCATAGGGCCTTATGGCCGTGCCCCCTGCCCTTTGCCCTGAGCAGAGTCTCCATACTTATGATAAACCGAAGAAGAGATCATCTGCCCTGTCGCTGTGGGAGAGTTCTTACGTGGGATTCCAGGAGAGCTCGATGTCTCGCGTGGCGACCAGTGGGAGAGGCCCTTCGGGAAAGGTCACAATGACATGAGGGAAACGACAGGCCAGACGCGAACAGCCATCTGCTACTGCTCGCTGCATCATGGGAATACGAAGAAGTTGCTTGACGCGATAGCCAGTCGGCATGAGGTCACGCTGATCGATGTTAAGAAGGGTCAGCGCAGCGACCTCGCGGGATATGATCGCATTGGACTCGCGTCTGGGATCTACTACGGCAAGTTCGCGAAGCAGTTACTCGAATTTGCGAAGGCCTGCCTGCCTGAAAGCAAGGCAGTGTTCTTCATTGCAACGTGCGGGGCCTGCAGGCAGAGCAACTTCAACTCAATCAAAAACGTCGCAGACCAGAGGCATTGTAAGGTGCTTGGGCAGTACCTGTGCCTTGGGTTCGACAGCTTTGGTCCGCTCAGGCTGATCGGTGGCATCCACAGGAAGAATCCCACGCAGGAGGAGATCGATGGGGCTGTGAGGTTCTATGAGGGGCTGCCAGCATAGACCAGGTAGCCTTAGAACCCCTCATCAACAGGTATCGCCCAGCTCAAATGGATCAACCTCACGTGGCCGGGCGCAGTCGAGGAGGCGCTTGGCCTATGTTTTCTCGACATGGCCCCAAGAGGTGGCTCGATCGTGGTTACCATGTGAACGGGACGCGGTCGTTCCGTTGGTGAGCTGGCAGGGCGGAGGGTGGCGAGTTGACGGGTAACGAGAGCCTCCCCGCAGGCATGGCGCTTCGGCGCGAGCCGGAGGGACTGGTTCTTACGGCAGACGGCATGAGCCTGCGCGCTGACTTCTCTCGCCTGCTGCCGCGCTTGGAGCCAAGGCGCCTAGGCCGAGAGCTTCTGCTGCGGGCGACCCGTATCAGAGGCTGCGACAGGGGGCTGCGGGCAGTCGACGTGACGGCGGGTCTGGGTGAGGACTCGCTGCTTCTGGCGGCGGCAGGCTTTGAGGTGACGCTCTTCGAGCGCAACTCGGTGATCGCGGCGCTTCTTGCCGATGCGCTTGAGCGCGCCTCGCGCGAGCCAGAGCTTGCCGAGATCGTCTCTCGCATGCGGCTGGTGGTCGGTGATGGCGTTGCAGGCCTGCAGAAGTTGGAGGGCCCTGTCGATGCCATCCTTCTGGACCCGATGTTTCCGGCCAAACGCGGCAGTGCCGCAGCCAAGAAGAAGCTCCAGCTCCTCCAGCGCCTCGAGGGTCCTGCGGCACAGGAGACCGCCCTGCTCGACGCGGCGCTGTCCGTGCGCCCGCGCAAAATCGTTATCAAGCGCCCTCTCAGGGGTCCGTTTCTCGCGGGAAAGAAGTCGAGCTATACCCTGCGAGGCAAGCTCATTCGCTACGATGTGATCGTGCGGCCCTGCTGAGCGCGGACAGCTGCGAGCGCCGCTCAAAGTGAGGGCGGGCCGGTGGGGCCAAGGGAGGTGCGGACATGCGTGTTGCGATCATAACGGGGGCGTCGAGCGGCCTGGGGCGCGAGTACGCGCGGCTCGCCGACGCGCGGGGCGGATATGACCAGATCTGGGCCATCGCCCGTCGCGTAGGACGCCTTAAGGCGCTTGCCCGTGAGCTTAGGACACCTGTGCGGCAGGTTGCGCTCGACCTTTTGGATCCGAGTGCGATGAACGAGCTTGAGGACATGCTCGCGGATGCGGCGGCTCAGGCGAAGTCAGCGGGCGATGCTCTTGAGGTGGCCCTTCTCGTCAACGCCGCCGGTCTCGGCAAGCTTGGTACCTACGCCGACGTTACGCGCCGGGAGGTCGATGCGATGGTCGGCCTCAACTGTCGTGCGCTCGTGGACGTGACGCAGCTCGCCCTGCCCTACATGCGGCGCGGTGCGCGTCTCATGCAGATAGCATCAAGCGCCTCGTTCCAGCCGCTTCCGGGCCTCAACGTCTATGCGGCGACCAAGGCGTTCGTGCGAAGCTACACCCGAGCGCTGCGCTTTGAGCTTCGTGGTCGGGGTATACGCGTGACGGCAGTCTGTCCTCTGTGGATCAAAACCGAGTTCATCGAGGTTGCCCAGGATACCAGCAATGGCTCCACAGTCAGGCACTTCTTTCCCCTGCTTGGGGCTAGGCGCGTCGCGCACTGGTCCTGGTGTGTGAACTCGCTTAACTACCCCATTGCCACCTGCTGCGCCACAGGCTGTGTGATGCGCATCGCCGACAAGCTCCTCCCCGCCCCCCTCGCGATGTGGGTCTGGGAGGGCCTGCGACGCATCTAGCGAGCGCCTGCCATCCTCGGCGAGGTGCCCGTATGTCTGTACCATATAGAGAGCAGACGTGCGGGAGGCAGTGATCTTTATCGATCGAAGGTTCTGTTAGCCCTACCCTGATACTGGCGTGGCGACCCTCCGATCCTCCGTCTTCGCGCCAGTCGATACGAAGGACACGGGAGCTGCTCGGCAAGTAGCCCGATCGGGTCGTCGGAGCGGCAGGCCTCCTGCAGCGGCGCAAATCACACGAGGCAGCCGAATCAGGATAGGGTTAACCACAGCCTCGAGCGAGAAAATGTGAGGCAGTCTATATCCAACCTAACGAAAAGTTGTATAAGAGTAGGTTGATATCGCACATGTTCAGGAGAAAGTGCTATGAGAAGCTTCTTGAATGGAAGGCAAGCTCGAAAGGGAGGACTGCTTTCCTGATTGAGGGAGCGCGCCGCGTGGGCAAGACGACCCTCGCGGAGTCCTTTGCCGATGCGGAATACGATGCCCATCTCGCTATAGACTTCTCCAAGGCCAGCCGTGAGGTAAAAAATGCCTTCGACGAGCACTCCAACGACATTGACACCCTGCTTAGGATGCTGCAGCTCTACTATGGCGTCGAGCTTCTCCGGAGGTAATCGGTCATCATATTTGATGAGGAGCAGCATCTTCCCAAGGCCCGAGAGACAGTCAAGCAATTTGTCGTAGGTGCAATGATCCGAATGTTGGTTACAGGCTGAGCGCAGACGAGACAGCCATGAAGCTCTACCTTGGGGACATCGGGCTGTTGGTAAGCCATGCGTTCTCGGACGGCGAAGAGTCCCTTGAGGTCCAGAAGGCTCTCCAGTTTGGCAGGGTCTCCGTTAACAAAGGGATGATCGTTGAAAACTATGTCTCACAGCAACTCAAGACAGCTGAAAGAAACTTATTCTACTACACATGGGAAGAGCCACCCAAGGACAAGAATGCGTATAAGCTGCGGCCACGAGAGATTGACTTCCTGATAACCAAAGGGTATTCCAATGCGGCAGGGAAGCTTCACGTTTGCCTAACAGAGGCGAAATCGATGAGGAGCTACTCCACGGTGTCACTCGATGACTTCGGAAAGCGATGGGCGAAGCGTGTCGGCGAGGAAGTCGTGGTTCATCCCAAGCAGCTCAAGCCTGAGGGGCATCGTGTCTACCTTCCGCTGTACATGGCGCTCTGTGTCTGAGCGGGGTTACCGAAGCCTTCTGTGGCGACAAGGGGAGTTGTGGTGTCGGGACCGTGACCTTCCATGTACGGGGGTAGGTAGGACGACGTTGGCTCCGAGTGGGGCCGCACGCAGATCGTCGGCTCTCGATGAGCGGAGCGGCATGGGTCAGACACGGATCACCCGCACACGTGAGCCCGTGATCGAACTTTTTGGCAAGTATATTTGACACTCAAAAAGGTGTCATATATACTTGTCATCAGTCAGCGAAGGCTGCGATCGTGACGTCACACATCAAGGGCTATGGACCAACGTGGGGAGCATATATGGAAGGTATGAGAAACATTCGCCTCAAAGAGGCGAGAAAGTCCGCAGGGCTCTCGCAGTCACAGCTCGCGGCATGCGTGGGTGTGACCCGACAGACTATTTGCAGCATCGAGTCGGGTGACTACAACCCAACGCTGCGCCTGTGCACCAACATCTGTCGGACGCTCGGCAAGACACTCAATGACCTCTTCTGGGAAGATTAGGAGACCATCATGGAAACTCAGAAACACAACACACAGGGCAACGGAAGGGACGAGCGACTTACGGCGATCTTGGGACCCATTTACAAGGTCGGGTTTCAAATCATGGCGCTTGGAATACTCTTTGACATCTACACAAGATTCAACTACCTTGCGCAGAGCAATGTGGAGGGCGGTGCCCTCGCGCAGAACACCTTTGAGGCGCTGGTGCTCATGGCTGCCTGCCTCACCGTGGGCATCATGATGAGAAGGCGCAATGTGTACAGCGACTCCCTCCGCTACACCGAGGCCAGCTCGTTTGGAAAGACGGGCGGGGTTGCCTCGTCGGCTCTCACTGCAGCCCTCATCGCGGCTGCGGCAACCCTTGGGCGCCTCCACAACGAGATCATCCGCTTTGGTTGGGATGAGGTGACCTGGCTGGGGGATCTCGCCATGTTCGTTGTCGTCTTCCTGATCTTTGGCGCGCTCATCCTGGTTGTGCAATACTTCGTTTGGCGAAGCTACCGCAAGTGGGAGGACCTTGCCATCGAGCAGGAGGACTAGGCGATCGGCTTCGAGATTATCCTCGCTTTTGCTGGACACGCCGTTTCATAGCATGCGCCTTTTTCACGCGAGGACCCTGGCCTCCGGCCATGTCGGACCAGGGGCGACCTCGGCGCGGGAGCAGGGCCGGCATCCTGCGACCATGAGGCATGCTGGGGAGCATGTTGGTTGATTTCGGTTGTCGTTGACATAGCGAAGGGGGAACGCACGTGAGGAAACACCTCAAGAGGGAGCTGAGGAAGCTATGGACCGGCGAGATCGCGGCAACGGCCATGTTCTGGTTCTGCTACTCCCAGCTTGCAAAGCTGGGCATGGGTGCTTGTCTGATGCGATCTGCGACGTACCCGCTTATCGTCTTGAGCCTCATTCTCATTCAGGGAGCCTCGTACTGGTGGATTCTGTACATGCGGCTTGTGACCGACAGGTCCTGCGCGCGGAAGGCGGGCCGAGTCTATGGGGTGCTGAGGACAATTGACCTCGTCCTCCTGTGTTTCGGCATCCCCGTGGCCGTGGTGACGCATGGCTGCCGGCTCACGACAACGATAGGGATTCTCATTCTGCTGTTCGCCTTCATCGAATGGGTGAACTACTACAAGATACGGCTGTCGTACAGTTCGAATCCGTTTGTGCTGCTGAAAAGAATAAAAGAGGGAACCCTCAAGAAAAGCAAATTGGCGCAGGAGATCGACAACGGATAGGTCCGCCGCACCGGGGCTTTGCGTTTCCCCGCCATCGTGGGAAAAGGAAGGGCTTGGTGACTGCGCGGCGTGGGGTCACTCCACAGGCTCCTGCGCCGCGTTTTCGCCGGAGGCTACGATGCGTTCGTCCTCAAGGCGGGCAGTCGATGCTTGCGCGCCGTTGATGCGAGGGCGACGTGCGACATCGAGCCTCTGGCTCCATGGGGCGGTCTCGATGAAGTGTTGGGAAAGCCCCCATCACGGGTGAGGGACTTGGTCAACATCGCGGTCCATGCGACGACGTACCCTGTCGATGGAGCAGGGGTGCAGAGGTGCGTGCGTCGCGAAGCCGCCGTCCGATGGGTCACCCTGGCGGAATCCTTCAGCGTGCCCCGAGGCTGGGACGCATCCATTGTGAGGCAGTTGAGGAGCTGTGCGCAAAATCGGAGCCTCCGGTGCCGCTGGAGACAGTCGATGTGGCAACCAGTCTCGCGGGCCGTCTGCTCGACCCTGCAATCAGCTGTGAGGCGGGAGGCCTGCGCTAGAACCCGTCAGAGCTCAAGTGGGAGTGGGAACCAAGCTCTTATCTGGAACTTGGCTGACATTCAGCTTCTGGCCGAGTAAAAAGGAATGCTTGGAAACCTTCGGGTTTTGTAAGGACGGGACTCACCGGGCCTCGTCTTACCAGGCGGTCGGTTTCGAAATTATCCGCGCTTTTTGCTGGACACGCAGTCTCATATGAGTTAGTCTTCACTCACTCCATGAAGGACCCGGATGGTCGTCGGTAGCGTGCATAACGATTGCGAGGACATCATGCCAAAGCGCGAGATGGGACACAAGTTGCTTGCGAGGCTCGGGAAGACCAAGCTTCGCCCTGGTGGTGTGGAGGGTACGAACTGGCTGCTCTCTCACGTGGACTTCACGACAAGGCCCCGCGTGCTAGAGGTCGCCTGCAACCGCGGCTACACGCTCATGCAGCTTGCGAAGGGGCATGGCTTGCACGTGGTGGGCATCGACTCGGACCCGGAGGCCATCACCAAGGCAAAGGAAGGCGTCGCGAAGGAGGGCCTGTCCGACTTCATCGACGTGAGCGTTGCCGACGCGACGGATCTCCCGTTTGAGGATGGCAGCTTCGACGTCCTCATCAACGAGGCCATGCTCACCATGCTGCCCGATACCGTCAAGAAGAAGGCGCTCGTCGAGTACCGTCGCGTGCTTGCACCACAGGGCATGGTCCTTACCCACGATGTCGTGTTCTGGGAGAAGAAGCCTGCCATCCTCCGCCTCCTGCAGAAGGTCATCAACGTGCCGGCGCACCCCCTTACGCTCGACGCGTGGAAGGAGCTGTTCGAGGAGAGTGGCCTTGCGGTCTCTGACAGCAAGACGGGAGCGTTTACCCTGTTGAGCGACGAGGGTCTCGTGCGAGATGAGGGTAAGGAGGGCAGGGACACGCTCATCGACAATGCCATGGCCGATGACAACTTTGGTCAGTTCAGCGAGATGAGGACCTTCTTTGACCTCGCTAAGAACGACATAGGATACGTTGTTATGGTCGGCATCCCCGCATAGTGTCGGGTCGCGCGAAGGGACGTTTCCTGCAGCCAGTGCCCCGCAGGTCGACGGCTTGGTGTCGATGTCTTGGCACCAGTGCCCAAGACGCTGTGGGGCACTGCCGTATAGGCTCCTGCCCAGGGAGCAGAACTTCCCCTTGCTTCCAGATAGCTCCCGACGCGCGTCGCTGCCTTTACCTGTGTCGATACCCGACCCTTTTAGCTAGCTCATGAACCTGCGCTGTCATAGCTGCTGCATGTGGCCGAGTGAGTTCAGGGGCGCGACCTCGCGCCATGTCTTTCGTGAGAGGATCTGACGCTGGTTTGAATTCAGATGTCTCGACTACGGAGATGAATCTAGCGGCTAACTATCGGAATTTCAGCCCATGCTCGAAAAATGTTCGCCATTCTCATGACCGCTTCGCTCGCCGGGGTTGTATAAAGGTTGACATATCAATATATGGTTGCGTTTTGCGCACGCAGCCAGCCGCAGAGAGAAGAGGGGGATGTTACATGCCCAAGAAGAGCTCACAGGCTAAGGGACAACCAGTTCAGTCTCGGGTTGCTACCGCGCCCCTGCTCCGTGTGGCAGGCCGCTACGTGCGCAAGGATGGCAACGAGCCACGCATCCTTGTCCTGTGCGCAGAGACGGGAATGGGAAAGTCGTGCTTCATGGACTCCGTCCTTCTGGTCGAGGCACAGCGTGGGGCTACCGTCAAGCGCATGTCCCTTGATGGCCCTGGGGCGGAGTCCCCGGCGGAGCGATTGGGTAGGCTCGCGCGCGAGACCACGAGCCTCAGAAGGCGTGGTCAGCGCGTCGCCGTTGGCATAGACCGCGTGCCTGTGGCGTCCGAGGGTGACATGGTCCGCGAGCTCAGGGCGATCAGGAGGATGGCCACAGCAGGAGCGCTTGTCATCATCTGTCTGCTGCCCGAGGCAGATGACTTGTTCAACCTGCTTGGTGAGGCGAAGCGTCTTGACAACCAAGACTTTCTCTCCCTCGTGGCACTCGAGGGAGACCAACTGATGCTTGACCCGGAATTTAGGCGTCTGACTCACGGCATTCCCATGCTCACAGAGGCCCTGATGGAGGACGAGGCTGCGCGCGTTGGGATGTACGGGACCGAGGTCTCGCCGGGCAAGTTCGCCCGTTACCTCAGAAACCTCGTCTGCAATCATCTAAGGGACTCCCTGACAAACGAGGAGCTTGATCTCAGGTGCGCGATGGCACTGCTCGGTCAAGGCAGCTTCGATGACCTCGATGCTGTCATCGGGCATGTGGACGACGAGTTGCTCATGTGGCTTCAGGACCAGGCCCCGCTCTTTGGTGTGGACTTCCACCGCCTCTGCTTCGAGACCGCAGGCGTCTTCTCCGACGAACTCTTTGCCTTCTGCCTGAGCGGGATGAAGCGGTGCTGTAAGGAGCGTCCGAAGTTGCTCGCGCATGCCGCCCGTGTGCTCTGCTCGCGGGGCCAGTTCGTGCGGGCCGAACTGCTCTGTGGTCTGATCACGGATGAGGAGGAACTCAGTCAGATCGGCATGCGCTGGGGCGTCGAGCTTCTCATGAGCGGCAAGGTGGTCATGGTAAGTCGCTCTCTGAGGCACGAGCGCGAGGCGGGCAACACCGACGGTGCCCTGCCGTCCATAACGCGTCAGGCTATCATGGAGCTGAACGGTCGTCACAGCGAGCTGTCTCATGGCAGAGAGCAGCTAAGGGCACTGAAGGGACTCTCGCACCATGAGGAGGGTCTGCGCCGCTACGTGCTGGCCATGGGTGACCAGCGTGATCTTGTTGCGGGCGTCTTTGCCTCTATCCCACAGGAAGGCTCGGGCGAGTGGACGGGCGAGCGGGGCGCGCGGCTCCTCAAGCATCATCGCTGCACTCGACTGCTTATCGAGGGCGCTTTCAGCACCATCTTCGACGAGTTGCTCGATGATGGTGACGGGCACGAACCCGAGGACGTGCCAGGAGCGCTGCTCTGTCTGGACTTCGCCGTGGCGGAGGCGATGGTGGGAGGAAGCCGGACGCCGCGCGAACAACAGGACGTAGAGCGCTCCATTCGCATCATCGAGGAGGCGTCTCCGGGCCGTCTTGGTCCCTATGCAAGAGCCCTGGATGGGGCCATTAATGTCATCGTCGGTGATGGGACGCAGCTTCGTGGGATCGAGTACCTCATCGCACGGGCCAACGAGTACGGAGACGTGCTCGTGGAGGCCCTGTTTCTCCTTTTGGCTGCGGTGGGAGACCTCAAGGCGGGCGCCTTCTCGCGTGTTCATGTGAGAACCATTAAGGTTTGTGAGCTTGTCCGGGAGTGGGAGTCATCCTTCCTTCTTGACGCGGCGCTGCTCGTCGGCCTTCTCTCCCGCCTTCGCATGGGGGAGGACATCGACGAGGATAGGCTCCGGACGCATGGGAGCGGCTCTGCCCTGAGGGACCTGTGTCGTGCCGCCGTGTTGATGAGCCGAGGCAGGCGGATTGACTCTTTGCGTCTTGATGAGCTCTCACGCTCGACCTTCCCCAGGGAGCTGGCTTGGGCGCTCATGCTCGTCCTGCACCATGGGGATCTGTCACCGAGCGACATCAACTCCGTTGTCCCTGCCAGCTGGCTGAGGGTCGAGCGCACCACCGACTTGTCGAGCTGGCCGGCACGCGTCGAGAGGCCAGTCAGGAAGGAGCGCGACCTTCCGGAGGAGTCCAAGGCGCCGCAGCAGGTCGACAGGGCTGCCAGGGTGAGGATCACGCTCATGGGGAGCTTCTCGGTGAGGGTCGACGGGCGGACCGTCAAGCAGGAGGGGCTCGTCGCCCGTCATGCGCGCGAGCTTCTCGCCCTTCTGGCCATCGTCAAGGGGCATAAGGTCACGAAGCGCGATGCCCTGCTCGCGATCTGGGGTGACGATGAGTATTCGAAGGGTATGCAGCGCTTGTATGAGGCAACCTCGGTGGTTCGCAGGGCCCTTGGGGCCAAGGAGTGCGGGATCGATCCCATTCTGAGCAGCAGGACCGAGGGCACCATCGCGTTGAACCCTGAGTGTGTCTCTTGCGATGTGGACGATTTCACTGAGGAGGCCCTCCTCTCGCTGGGACACGAGGGCAGTGACCTCAAGGCGATGAGACATGCGTGCAACGCACGGCGCTGGTATGGAGGTGGCCCGTCGATTGAGCTCAATGACGTGACGGGGCTCTCACGCAGACATGCGCGGACGCTCGAGGGGCTCTTTGTGAGCGCATTGTCATCCGGTGGTATGGCAGCGCTTAGGCAGGGAAGACCCTACCTTGCGTCTCAGCTTGCGAGAGACGCGCTCACGATCGAGCCAAAGCGCGAGGACACGACAATATGCCTCGTGGAGTCGCTCTCGCAGTTGGGCAGGTCATCTGAGATTGAGGCACTGTGCGAGAAGTATCGCAGGCAGACCTCTCGGGGTGCGCGCAGGCGTTCTAAGGCCCTTGAGCGGGCATTCGAGGATGCCTTGGGCAAGGATCTCGTGGCATCGTGAGTATCGACAAAATTTAAATCAAGTCTATATTTCCTGAATAGAAGTTGACAAATCGCGAAAATCAGCTAAAGTAGTCACAGTATATGCGTTATGGAATGTCACGCGAACCATTGGGGGATCACATGTTCAAGTCCATCCACCGGGATGTCGATAGGCAATTCAGGGGACTCGAAAGGATGGTTAGGAAGGTCAACGACCTTTCGACCCGCTTCGAAGCCATGCCTGATGACGCCCTCAGGTCCATGACCGCATGGTTCAAGGAACGTCACGAGAGGGGAGAGACGCTCGACGAGCTGCTCCCCGAGGCCTTCTCCGCCGTGAGGGAGGCATCAAGGCGGGCGCTGGGGCTTCGTCACTTCGACACGCAGGTTGTCGGTGGCATTGTCCTGCACATGGGCATGATCGCCGAGATGCGCTCCGGTGAGGGTAAGACCCTCGTCGCGACGCTCCCTGGTTACCTCAACGCTATCCCTGGCAGGGGCGTCCATGTCGTGACGATCAACGACTACCTTGCCAGGCGTGACGCCAAGATGGTGTCTTTGATCTATGATCGCCTGGGCATGGACGTCGGCCTCCTGCAGGGTGGCATGAGTCCCGAGCGTAGGAAGGCCGCCTACCGAACCGATATCACCTACGGTACCAGCAACGAGTTCGGCTTCGACTACCTGCGCGACAACATGATCACCCTCCCTGAACAGCGCGTACAGCGCGGCCATGCTGTCGCCATCGTGGATGAGGCGGATACCATCCTCATCGACGAGGCGATGACGCCGCTCACCATCTCGGGTGCGGGTGGCAACGTGACGGTCGAGTACGAGCGGTTCGCTCGTGCCGTGCGGGGCCTCGTTGCCGATGTCGACTTCAAGGTTGATGAGGAGAGGCGCTCCATCGAGGCCACCAAGGTGGGCCTGCGCAAGATCGAGAAGCAGCTTGGCGCGGGCGATCTGTACTCCGACCCCTATGGTCGGCTACTCAACCATCTCAGACAGGCGCTCAGGGCCCAGTATCTCTTTCACCGCGACCAGCAGTACGTGGTCGAGGGCGACGAGGTCAAGATCGCCGGAGAGCTCGCAGACCGCACCATGGAGGGCAGGCGCTATCCGGGGGGGCTTCACCAGGCCATCGAGGCGAAGGAGGGTGTGCCCGTTCGCAAGGAGAACCAGACCCTTGCCACCATCACCTTGCAGAATTACTTCCGACTCTATGACAGGCTCTCGGGCATGGCGGGCACGGCCATGACGGAGGACGGTGAGCTTCGCGAGGTCTACGGGCTACCCGTGCAGCCCATCACGCCCAACGAACCAGTCATTCGCGTCGATCACGACGATCTCGTCTACCGGAGCGTAGACGCAAAGCTCAACGCCGTCGCCGATGCCGTCGCCGAGCGTCACGCAAACAGTCAGCCGGTGCTCATCGGCACCGTCTCGGGCGAGGACTCAGAGCGGCTCTCGCGCCTGCTCGACATGCGCGGTGTCAGACACAAGGTCCTAAGCTCCACGGACCCCGAGCGCGAGGCACACATTATGGCTCAGGCCGGCCGTAAGGGCGCTGTCACGATAGCGACCGACATGGCCGGGCGTGGCACCGACATCCTGCTTGGCGGTAACCCCACCGAGCTTGCACGCGGTATGCTGCGTAAGAAGGGCTACCTTGACGCCGACAAGGGAACGGAAGAGGCACGCGAGTCGAGCGATGAGGTGATCGCGAAGGCCGAGGGAATCTACAAGACCAAGAGGGAGCACGTCCTCAAGGCAGGAGGCCTCTGCGTGATCGGTACCGAGCGCCACGAGAGCCGTCGCCTTGACAGCCAGCTGAGGGACTGCGCGGGCCTCTGGGGAGACCCTGGCGAGACCCAGTTCTACCTCTCGCTCGAGGATGATCTCATGTGCCTCTTTGGGGGCGAGCGCATGGACAGGATTGCCGCCGCGATGGAGCGCTCTAGGCTGCCTGAGAGCATGCCCGTTCAGTCGAGGAAGGTCATGAGGGCCGTCGAGGACGCCCAGCGCAAGGTCGAGGAGGTAAACTTTTCCATGCGCAAGAGCATTCTTGACTACGACGATGTCATAGACGGGCAGCGCCGGGCGATCTACGCGGAGCGCAACAAGGTCCTCACCGATGGCGTGGGCGACGTCGATGACGTCATTGGCGACGTTATCAGCGATGTTGTGGGTTATCGTATCCCGGAGTTCTTCTCAAAGGACGTGAGCTCCAGTGAATGGGACCTCGAGGGGCTGCGCGGGTGGGTGGCCGGGCTCACCGGTCGCGCCAACGCCCTCTGGATAGGGGATGGGTCAAGCAGAGACAAGGTGGTCGGACGGATTGAGGGCTTCATCAGCCGCTGCTACGGGGAAAGGTCCGAGAAGCTCCCAGACGGGACCATGCGAGCCCTCTCCGCCCAGGTCATGCTGCGGATCATCGATGCGCGCTGGACGGTCTACCTGCAGGAGATGGACTACCTTAGGGCGCTCGTCAGCCAGCGCGGGTACGGCTCTGGTGATCCTCTCCTCGAGTACGAGAGGGAGTCGAACGTCGCCTTTGCTGAGCTCATCAACACCATGCATGAGGACTTCCTACGCATCATCCTGAGGGTGGGGTTCACCTCCAGCGCGCAGACCCGCCAGCTCGATTCCGAAAGCGACGGTGCCCTGCGCGGAGCCCGCTACTCCGGCCCGACTGACGCCGGCGGTGATCGGGGCGCTGGCAAGGCGACGGCGCGCCTCGCCCCAAAGCGGGGAAGGGCGGGCGAGACGGGCATCTCTGGCTCGGACCTCGCCTCTGGAGCGGCCTCCGCAGCTCGCGAGACAGGAGCTTCGGGCCCCTACGGGGGAACTGCTCGCGGAGAGGCTCGCCCCCGGGGCGGCAAGATGCCTAGGGACTACCAGGGAAGGAGGACCGCGAGGGCACCGATGGGCAAATAGGTCGCGGGACGCGGGCAGTCTGTGAGGGGAAGTCGAGAGGATCGTGTATGAGTTTGACGACTAATGAGAGGCTGTTTATGCCTGCCCTCTCGATGGGCGAGGGCATGCGTCAGAAGGAGCTCGAGAGGATAGCCTGCAAGGTCGAGGACCTCTCGGAGCGCTTCGAGACCATGTCGAATGAGGAACTGGGCGGTATGACCGCACACTTCAGGGAGCGTCACAGGCGGGGAGAGACCCTCGACGAGCTGCTCCCGGAGGCCTTCGCCGCCGTGA